>Ga0209270_1000774_pt1 | contig 57443 bp, 53 predicted proteins | sample MTBAKSrepl1MetaG_FD_187456 | JGI IMG/M metagenome (GOLD analysis project Ga0209270, IMG submission 187456) | Enrichment culture microbial communities from Arthur Kill intertidal strait, New Jersey, USA, that are MTBE-degrading - MTBE-AKS1... | ecosystem: Environmental > Aquatic > Marine >... | reverse complement strand
TTCCTCTATCGTAGGCGGCAACATCGTTAGCTGTTCTCTGTTTCCTCTCTTAAATGCCAACTGCCCTTCTCCCTTCTTACCTTTTTTGCCATCTATTATATCACCTTGCCAATTGTGACACAGTCTGTTACCAGGAATGACGGTTTTTAATTCCGAATACATCCGAATACATATGTAAAGAATTGTTAGACGCAATACACTGGAGACTGTCCGATAAAGATGCTATGCTAACGGATTTTCCCCAGTTTTCTTGATAATGTTATGGTCTCCTTCAATAGTGTTTCTATTTCCGTAAGACCTCTTTCCCAAAAACTCCTATTTGCTATATCTATCCCAAGTTTTTTAAAAATAGCTTTTGGTGAATCAGACAATCCGGCTGACAGGAATTCCTTAACCTTTTTAATAAACCGGGGATTTTCTTTGACAGAATTCTGAAGAGATTTTGAGATGAGAAGGCCGCTTGCGTACGAATAGACATAAAAGAAGCTGCGGATATGGCTCCAGTAAACCCACCAGTTTTCTGACCCGGGGGATTGTTCAACAGAGTCTCCCATATACGATGACATATGCTTTTGGAACAATCGTCCGATGTCTCCTTTAGATAAGTAGCATTTCAGCCTGAATTCCTGATGCAGTTCCTGTTCAAACCGATAACATGCTATCTGCCTGAATATTGTTGAAACTTCGTCATTGAGTTTTGTCGTCATAATTGAAAATTTCAATTCATCGTCAGCTTTCTTCAATATTTCTTGCAGGACGAAGTCTTCCATGAACGTACTTGCAACTTCAGCAGTTGAGGTGGGGGTCCCGAAATGGAGAGCATGCTGTTTTTTCTTTATGAGCTCATTGTTGATACCGTGTCCGAGTTCGTGAGCCAACGTAAGGACATCGCGGAGTTTATTGGTATGGTTCAGGAGGATATAAGTCGGTTGAGAAATGAGATGATGAGCGCAGAAAGCACCGCTAACCTTGCCTTTCCTTGGATAGACATCGAATTGACCATTGTTGATAAACCGGGTGAATATTTCCACAAACTCACTGTCTAAAGATCTTAAAGCATGATAAACAAGTTTGACAGAATCCCGGAAAGCGTACTTCTTGTTGCTATTGCCCAGTTCTACGTTTCTCTCATGATATTTCAGGAGCTTTACTTTCAGGAGTTTTGCCTTCAGTGCATAAAACTGTGATGGGATATCAAATCTGTCGGAAACGGTCTTTACAAGCGTGTCGACAATTTCGCTCTCAATATCGTCATTGATATGTCTTGTCAGGTCAGGTCTCGAAATCTTTCGGAGTTCGTCGTCTATTTTTTTATTCTGAAGGATAGCATTGATCTCTGACTCGGCAACATCAACGTATTGATACATGATATCATTGAATGCCTTCGATGCCGTGTCTCTTACCTTTTTGTTCTGACTGTTCATGAGGCTCAGTATCTCAGCGAATGACAGCGTATCCCGGTTCCCGTCCTCAAGGATAACTGTTCTCATTTCTCTCGACAGGAAGCTTGATGTCATTTTCACCCAGTTTGAATAGGAAGGAGATGCCTTGAGGTTGAGAATTTTTTCTTCAGGCTCGCTAAGCAAGAAACGGGATTCCACAAAAATGCGCTCCAGGAAATGTTTATACGGTCTCAGGCAGGGAGATTCAAGAAAGTGCCTCTGCTGGCGTTTGCTTATTTTAGCTATGCGGATATAGAAGAACCGGATATCGTTTTCAATCTTCTTGCTTAAATTCTCTGCGTTATTATGTTTTGCTTTGAGCAGTGGATTATTCTGGTCCTGTGAGGTCCTCAGCCAGAAATAATATCCTTCCTTACCATCGGTGCCGTAACTTCTTTTCCATCGTTCATACTCGTCTAACGCCTGTCTCAGCATGACAGGGTCCCGGAGATAATCTTTCCTGTTCTTCCATTTATTGATAAAATCATAGCTTTTCTTTATAACAACTTTTCGCTGATTTTCTATCTCTGGATCGTTATCATTATCAAAGAGATGCTGAAAATTCCAGGTAAAATGTTTCATAACGATTCCTTTCTATACGGGACTTTAAATTTATGATTAGTTTTTTTTGAAATCAGAAGAACGGCTATCGATTAAATTTTCATATGCAGGGATTCTAAAGAATAGTTATTATTGTGTCAAGAAATTTAAAAGAAGAACGATTTTTATTTACAAATCTTAAGGAGTAATTATAAATTATCATCATGGAAGATGACAGGAAATATTGTATCTGCTGCGGCGAAATGGTTCCCTGCAATGTCGTTGAAAGGAATGAACGGAGAGAACTCACCTGTACATACTGTGGATTCACCCTCGATGTAGAAAACCTCTGGGAAGATATCAAGGCATCGATAGAGACATATGCCCTTATTGCTGAAGATTCAGACTTTGCAAGAAAGCTGTTAAAGGAACTGGTCTTGAAAAAGCATTTGGCAAGTGAAGTGATAGCGGTTACAAATGGTCTTGAACTTGTTACGGAATATACAAAGTTGATGAAAAAGAACTTAAATGCAAGATTTTCGATCATTGACCTCAACATGCCTGTTATGGGCGGGCTTACTGCTGCGAGGACACTGAGAGCACTTGAGGAAAAAGAAGGCATTTCAAAGGTTCCGATAGTATTTTTTTCATCGGAAAAAGCAGATGAAAGTCTCAAAAAGCAGATGGAACTCCTTGCACCTGCTCACTATATGAACAAGGGTTCTGATCCTGTCCCTGAAAATCTTATTAAGAGAATTCAGGGGCTTCTGAATTTTATTGCCCAGCGCTATCAGCGGACGTGATTTTTCTTGCTGTTTCTTTTTTCTCTTGAAACAATTACGACGTAACCTGTCAGATAATTCCTGCTACTCAATTATGTCGAAATAATGTCCTCATGCGTAACACTCATTATTGGGGATAAACTTCACCTGATAATCATATAGAGGGCACCTCCTAAGCATATCATTTTGCGGTATGCTCCAGGAAAGACATCAAGCTTAACCTTTAGGAGGTGCCGTATGAGATTATATGCAGCTTTCGATTTACATTCAAGCAACTCGTATCTGGGTATCAGCGATGAGAAAGACAAGAGAATATTTAAGAAGAAACTTCCGAATGATCCAGCAAGGATCAAGGAAGCACTCAGACCATTCAAAACAGATATTGAAGGGATTGTTGTAGAGTCAACTTAATACTTGGAGATATCGGCATCGATTACCTCTGTCTTGCCTTTCAAAAGATGCCCTGTCACATCCTGTACCGCCTGATGTGCATTCCGCTTCGGCCTAAATCCGTACGAGTTGTCCTGAAAGTCGGCTTCAAATATGGGTTCAACTATGATCTTTACCGCCATTTGCACATCACGGGAAGGACAAATACAACTCCACGAACTATAGCACCTGAACTCTTGCGAGACTGTTATTATAAGAGGTACTGTATTAAAAGTGTCCCTGCGATAGGCCGCGGATAATGCGTATTGCATCTTCTACAGTGTTTGCTCCCTGTATGAAGGCCATATCTTCTTTGCTAATGGTACCCTCGGCCAGCATGGTGTCGTGTATGAAATGACGGAGATGGTCCCAAAAATCCCTTGACATGGCCACGACAGGGAAGCGCTCGAGCTTCCCTGTTTGAGCCAGTGTGATTACCTCGAAGGCCTCATCAAGCGTTCCGAACCCGCCCGGCATTACGACGAAGGCGCATGAGTATTTCACGAGCATCACCTTGCGCACGAAGAAATGTTCGAATTCGATGAATTTATCAAGGTATGGATTTGGCTGCTGTTCCATAGGAAGACGGATATTACACCCGAGGCTTAGGCCGCCGCCTTCCTTTGCCCCACGGTTTGCTGCCTCCATGATCCCGGGTCCGCCACCAGTCATGACCGCATAACCGGCATTTGCGAGAGCACGTCCGAGCTCACGTGCAAGCTCGTAGTAGCGGTGTCTTTCCTTAAACCGGGCTGAACCAAAAATTGTAACGCATGGACCATCGAAATCGAAACTCTCGAAGCCGTGCAAGAACTCAAGGAAAAATCTTACAGCACTCTCGAGATCTTCGCCCCGTTTCCGGCGACCTGACAGAAAGAGTTTTTCAGCTCCGACTACCTGACTTAGCATCGAAGAGGACTGTAAAATTTCTGATAATCCTTTGTCTTTCACCGGACACTCCTCAATTGTTTATATTTTTACAGCATCTGAACTGAAAGGTTTAACAAGCCATATTTTATCAGAATACTCCTGAATGGATCTGTCTGAAGAGAACTTGCCCATCCGTGCAACGGTACGGATCGACATCTTAGTCCACATCTCCTGATCCTTGAATAGCATACTTATACGGTCCTGGCAATCGATATATGACTGGTAGTCAGCAAGGAGCATGTGCTCATCGCGTGACAGTAGTGAGTCAACGAGAGGTTTAAAAAGGTCCGGATCCCGTTTGAAGAAGAATCCTGAGCTGATAAGATCGATTGCTTCTCTCAATTCCGCATGGGCATTGTAGTAATCTTGTGGTTTGTAACCATGAGCTTTCAAATGAGAGACTTCTTCAGCAGTTAAACCGAAGGTGAAAAAGTTTTCAGCACCGACTGCTGCACGGATTTCAATATTCGCTCCGTCAAACGTCCCGATAGTTAAAGCACCATTCATCGAGAATTTCATGTTCCCAGTTGCCGATGCTTCCCTCCCCGCAGTGGATATCTGTTCAGAAAGGTCAGCGGCAGGATAAAGCAGTTGACCGTTCTTTACATTCATATTAGGGAAAAATACAATGCTGAGGTGTCCCGCAACATCAGGATCGTTGTTGACAACATCAGCAACTGAGTTGATCAGCTTGATGATGAGTTTAGCCATGAAATAGCCCGGTGATGCATGCCCACCAAAGATACATGTGCGGGGGGGAGTATCTAACTGCGGATTTTTCTTTATCCTGTTATAGAGTGTGATGATGTGAAGGATGTTAAGGTGGTGACGTTTGTATTCATTGAAGCGCTTCAACTGGATGTCAAAGAGAGAATCGGGGTTCACTGAAATTCCAACGCGAGCATGGATGATCTTGACGAGGTCAGATTTATTTTCATGCTTTACCCTGTGCCATTTTTTTCTGAAATCAGTATTGTCGGAGAATTGTTCAATTGCCTTTAATTCTTCAGACATGAAGCGAATCCAGCGGTCTCCTATTGTATCCGTGATGAGATCAGCGAGCCGCGGATTACTGAGAACGATCCAGCGCCTCGGCGTCACGCCACTCGTTACATTCAGAAATTTTTCAGGATAGAGTTCATAAAAATCTCTGAATACGGTCTTATTCATTGACTCTGAACAGGGTTCTCCTGCACCGTTAATGATGTGGCTGCCCAAGTTAGCGAGATGTGCCATTCGAACATACTTCTGATCACCCTCTTCGATCAGTGAGAGCCGGGCGAGACGATTACTATCATCTGGATACTTGAGCCATATCTCGTCAAGGAATCGCCGGTTTATTTCATAGATAATTTCAAGGTGTCTTGGGAGTATACCTGCGAACAGGGGAATGGGCCACTTCTCAAGATCTTCTGGTAAAAGAGTATGGTGTGTATACGAAAAGGTGTTCTGTGTGATGTACCATGCCTTGTCCCAACTCACCAGATATTCGTCAATGAGAAGCCTCATAAGCTCAGCCACAGCAATGGAGGGAGGGGTGCCATTCAGCTGCACAGCGAAGGACGCAGAGAAGGTATTGATATTTTTCCAGCGCATGAGATGCAGGCGAATCATGTCCTGTAAAGCGCAGGAGACAAAGAAATAATGCTGCGCAAGCCGTAACTGTTTGCCGACGTAAGGCTCATCATCGGGATAGAGGATCTTGCCGATTGCCTCCGATGCAACTTTTTCATTGACTGCACTGAAGTAATCACCCACGTTGAATGCCTCAAAATCAAAAGATTCAACGGCTTCTGACTTCCAGAGACGCAGGAGGTTTGTAGTGTTCACTTTATATCCTGATACGGGTGTATCATAAGCGATGCCTTTTATGGAAAATTTCGGAACCCAGCGCACTCTGTATAGATTCTGTTCGTCATAATACGACTCAGTATGACCTCCAAGATTTACTTTGTAATTGATCTCGGGGCGTGGAATCTCCCATGGGTTCCCATATTGGAGCCATTTGTTCGTAATCTCTACCTGCCAGCCGTCACGGATCTCCTGGTCAAAGCCGCCAAACTCATATCGCACACCGTAGCCAATTGCGGGAATCTCTAGTGTTGCCAGTGAATCAAGAGAGCACGATGCGAGCATGCCGATCCCTCCGTTACCAAGCCCGGGTTCTTTTTCATGCTCGATGAGTTCTTCTATATTAAGACCTAATTCTCTGACGGCATGGAAGACCGCATCATAGATACCGAGGTTGATAATGTTGATCCCCAGTTGAGGTCCCATGAGAAACTCGGCGGACAGGTATGAGACCATTGTCATGTCTTCCGTAAAATTCCGGAGCGTTTTGATCCATTGTTGCATTATCCTGTCACGGACAGTATACGCAAGGGCGAGATACCAGTCGTTCTTAGTTGCATTGAGAGGAACCTTCCCGATGTTAAAGCAGAGATTGTCAAGCAAAGCATGCTTTATTGCTTCTGCACTCAGTCCTGTGCGGAAAACAGTGCATTCTTCCTGTGATGACGTATTGGGGGTTTTACTACCGGTTCCCTTGACTTTTCGATGTTCCATATGCTCGTTTATATAAAGATATCGTATTTAATTTATCAATATACATTTTCTCAGAAAACAGCCTAAATCTCAAATTATTTATTATTTCTAACGCGTTGGGCCTGATTTCAGGAGACCACCGGTAAAAGTCATCGGCAAGGTTCGGATGGAAAGACGGAGCTTGGACATTATGTCGGGCTGGATAAGTGAAAAAAACGGATTAAGCAATTCTGTCAGGTCCCGGCCTCTTTTATTAACTGTTTCATCTCCCGCACTGCCTTTTCCATACCAACAAGTACTGCCCTTGATACGATGCTGTGCCCTATATAAAATCCGCGTATGCCCTGAATAGAGGCAACATTTGTGACATTGAAATAATTCAGTCCATGTCCGGCATTGACGACGAAGCTCATATCGAGCGCATACGTAACGGCATGTGTAACACGGAACAGTTCTTTTCCCTTGTTTTTTCCCTTTGCATCAGCATACATTCCCGTATGTATTTCTACCATGTCAGCGCCGATCTGTTTCGATAGTTTTATATCTTCGACATCCGGATTAATGAACAGACTTACCGGTATCCCGGCATGGTGCAGTTTTTTTATTGCACCGGTAAGCTTTTTTTTCTGAAGTCTTACAGCAAGTCCACCCTCGGTTGTCAGTTCCTGTCTTTTTTCGGGAACGAGCGTAACAAGGTCAGGACATAGTTCAGAAGCGATACTTATCATCTCTGTTGTTGCTGCCATTTCAAGGTTTAACTCAACAGGGACAATTTCCTTAAGAATCTTAATATCTTTGTCCTGGATATGACGCCTGTCTTCCCTCAAATGAACGGTGATACCGTCTGCTCCGCCAAGTATTGCAAGTGCAGCAGCCATGACAGGATCGGGCTCGATTCCTTTTCGTGCCTGTCTGACAGTAGCTACATGGTCAACATTAACACATAGTATCATCGCAGGTCCCTTTATAGATTAGTAGATTTATAAAAAATATTCTTTGCTCGAAGGCAAACAATAAATCCTGCGGAATTGCATGTCTGGTAATAGACCTTACGGATAAAGGAATTCTCTTAGAAAAATTATTATGCTGTTCACAGCATTCAAGGCAACAGGGTTATGTCTTTTATTGATGAATTGACAACAAAGACCTTTTTGTTATTACTATCAACATCTACAGGAACGAGGAGAAATCCTTTTAGTGCACCCGCAGGTTTTTTAGAGAGATGGAATCCTTTTTCCCAAGGGATATCGCCTTCAAGGAATCCCATCATTGACTCTCCATCATTAAAACGGATATAGACCTTGCGACCAACATTTTCACTGATGCCGTACATCTTTTTATCTCTGTGCAAACTGTTGCCTTCAAAAGTTTTGACAAAGAATATCGCCTTCAGTTCAACAAGGGGTATCTTGTGTTGTTCATCCGTTACGGCATCTTGGACGACGACGATGTCAGTATACGCTGTGAAGTCTTTTATGTAACCTTTGAGAATTTTCCCGGTATTAAATCTGAGTACGATTTTTTGCATGTGTTCCTGCATGGGTTCCATTGGAAATCATCTTGCCGTTTATTACACAAATTGCTTTATTGCTGCTATTTTACTGTTTAGCATATCCTCGGCAACTGGTCTCCTGAAAGCATCTCTATTATTCGTGTGCCGCCTATAGAAGTGTTCAATAACACAGTTTCCTGTGGTGCTTCCTGCACATACCCTATTACCACGGATGCCTTACCGAGGCGGTGGTTCCTCATAACCTTTGAAAGAGATTCTGCCATATCGGGGTTTACAATTGCAACAAGTATCCCTTCATTGGCTATATAAAGCGGGTCTAACCCAAGAAGTTCACATGCACCACGGACACCAGGAGGTACGGGGAGCAAACCTTCCTCGATAACCATACAAAGCCCTGATTCAATTGCGATTTCTTTCAGCACGGAAGCAAGGCCACCCCTTGTGGGGTCTCTCAAGGTATGTATCTCTTTCGTTGTGGCGAGCATCTGGCTGACAAGGTTGTTGAGCGGGGCTGTGTCGCTCAGGACAGGGGGGTGAAAGGTGATACCGTTTCTCTCTGCAATCACTGATATGCCATGGTTTCCGAGGGGACCGCTGAGGATAATTTTGTCACCCGGAGCAATGTTGGCCGGTGATAGATCTATCCCATGTTCAATAATCCCGATGCCTGACGTATTAATGAAAATACCGTCGGCTTTGCCCTTATTCACTACCTTTGTATCGCCAGCAACTATTTTTATCCCGGAGTTTGCAGCAGCGTTCGACATTGCAAAAAGTATTTTTTTCAAATCTTCAATCGGGAACCCTTCTTCGATAATGAACCCTACGGTTATATAGAGAGGTTTTGCCCCGACCATGGAAAGATCATTGACTGTGCCGTATACTGCAAGGTCTCCGATATTGCCTCCCGGGAAAAAGATGGGTGAAACCACATAAGAATCTGTTGTGAATGCTATCTTACCCCCTCCAAGATCTTCCAGCACGGCGGAGTCATGTAATGATGTGAGCTCGAATACGGGGACAAAGAAATCCCTGATTAACCGGTACATCATTGTTCCCCCACTCCCGTGGCCCAGGAGAATCCTATCCATGATTTACTCGTAGTGAATATTTAAAATATGCTGCACAACTTCCTTCTGTGCTCACCATACATGCTCCGACAGGATGTTCGGGAGTACACATTTTTCCGAAAAGAAGACAGTCTGTAGGTAGTTTTATTCCCCGCAGCACCTGACCGCATAAACAAGATTTGGGTTCAGTCGCATCAGGCACATCCATATCGAATATTGCCTTGGCGTCCCTGTGTTTAACATGCTGTCGTAAGTGAAGCCCGCTCTGCGGTATCATGCCGAGTCCTCGCCAATGTGAGTCGCATGGTTCAAAATATTCATTTAAGAGAGACATTGCCTTTTGATTTCCTTCCTCTCTGACAACCCGCTTATATTGAATTTCGACTTCTGCTTTCCCGGATGCAATCTGGGTAAGGAGCATCATGATTCCTTCTAAAATGTCTAATGCTTCAAAACCGGTTATTACCGAGGGTGTTCGATGATCTGATGCAATGAAGCGGTACGGTCTGCTCCCTATGACGGTACTCACGTGTCCCGGAAGGATAAATCCGCTGACATTTACATCTTGTGAACAAATGAGAGTCTTTAAAGCGGGCGGGATCAACTTATGCGCAGAATAAATCAGGAAGTTTTTTACTCCGAGCCGTTCTGCCTCGGAGAGCGTTCCTGCAATGGATGGTGAAGTCGTTTCAAATCCTGTCGCAAAGAAAACAACGGTTTTGTCAGTATGGTCGAGCGCTGTCGTGAGCGCATCCATTGGAGAATAAACCACCCGTATCTGCGCACCCTCTGCCTGTGCATGATAGAACGAATGTTTGCTGCCGGGCACCCTCATCATATCTCCAAATGTTGCAAGGATAACGCCGTCCAGTTGAGAGATTGCAATAGCAGTGTCTACATCTTTTAATGGTGTAACACAGACAGGACAACCGGGACCGCTCAAAAGGTTAATTCCATCTGGTATGATATCCCTGATTCCGTGTCTGAATATTGCTACCGTGTGGGTTCCGCACACCTCCATAAGATTGACGGGTCTCCCGATGCTCGCGAAAAGGTTTTTTATGTTATCAGCTATTTTTCCTGTCGGCAATGTATGATTCTCTTTTAAGCAATTCTCTTATTATATAAGCCTGTCCAAGGGATATGCCAGCATCATTACTCGGCACCTTGTCGTTTATGTAAACGTTCATCCCGATCGATTGCAGTTGGACGAGAGTTTTCTCGAGAAGATACATGTTTTGAAATACCCCGCCGCAGAGGACGACATCCGTTATCATGTTCATGGAAGAAAGTTTCTGTACAACTCTCACTATAGCACTGATGACCGTGTTATGAAATTTAGAGGAAATCATGCCCTTGTGCTCTCCCTTCAGTAAATCCTTCAGGATATAAACGATGGTTTGGGAAAAATCGATTTCCATGACATCTCTGAATTTTATGTCACAAGGGTAATCTTCTCTTATATCCGGTAATGTCAGAGATTCCAATGCAATAGCTGCCTCTCCTTCAAAGGTATTCCTGTCACATATCCCGATAAGAGCGGCGACTGCATCGAATAATCTCCCGGCACCCGATGAAAGGGGTGAATAAGTCCTGATGTCAACGATTTTCAGGATATCTTCAATCTTCTTTTCCCCGTACTTATCGATAAAGCCGATAGATTTGAGATAGTCTTTGGTATCGGCTCCGGCTATATTCTTCAAATAACTGATTGTAATCCTCCAGGGTTCCTTAATGGACATCTCTCCGCCGGGGAGGGGGATATATTTAAAATGACCCGCCCGCTTAAACCCTGTGATGTCTGCAATGAGAAACTCTCCACCCCAGAGTCTTCTGTCCGGACCATAGCCACTGCCGTCAAGGGAAACTCCTATGACCTTGCCTTTCATGCCTTTTTCAGCCATAACGGATGCAATATGGGCATGGTGATGTTGTATAGCGAATTTTCTTATGCCTTCTTGTTTCAGTGCCCATTGTGTTGAGAGGTAATGAGGATGAAGGTCATATGCGAGAGCAACAGGCTTTACCCGATAGACCTCTTTAAGATTCCTGAGGCTTTCCTCAAAAAATGTCAGTGTCTCGTAGTTTTCCAAATCACCGATATGTTGGCTCGGGATGGCAAACTGGTCCTTCGTAAGCGTAAATGTATTTTTGATATCAGCGCCACATCCGAGGACATCAGGACCGTCATCGGAAAAAAAAACAGGATCAGGTACATATCCCCGTGAACGGCGTATGAAAGAAAGATGACAGGGTTTCGATGGATTAGCTTCACGATACGAGGGAGCGCAGGAGAGATGTGCAGAGGGTTCGATGCCAGTGGAACTATCCGGCTTGACACATAAGAGTCTTATAACGGAGTCGTCGACTCTCATGAAAATATCCCTATTGTGCACAAGAAATGCATCAGCAGTGCGGGAGAGTTTTACAAGAGCCTCTTCATTATCAATGACAATAGGTTCTTCTGAAATATTCCCGCTCGTCATGACAAGAGCATCAAAATATGGTGCCTGATGAGCTGGTTCATGACAATGAGAGTCATGTATGCAGGAATTCTTATTATCTTGTCCGGATCGCGAGGACGTATTCGTGGACGGGTAATAGAAAAGCAAATAATGCAGGGGGGTGTAAGGAAGCATAACGCCAAAATAAGGATTGTGTGGCGACACAGCTTCCGGCAAACTGTTCCCTATTTTATTGAGTAAAACAATTGGCCTCTTTTTTGATGTGAGAAGCAGTTCTTCTTCTTGTGATACTTCGCAGAACTTTCTTGCGGTCTGTATGTCAGGTGCCATAAGTGCAAAAGGTTTGTTGCTGTTTCTCTTTTTTAATCTCAGACGGTCTACCGCCTGCTCATTGGACGCGTCACAGGCAATGTGAAATCCCCCGAGACCTTTTATGGCAACAATTTTACCTTCTTTGAGGAGAGCAATTGTTTTTTCTATGGGATTACTAAGGGTTTTATCGCCAGCGAGTCTCTGAACAGGGTTTTTTGTATCTTTTTGTAGCGAGGAGTTCTTACCCTTCCTCATGATCAGCTCGACCTGCGGACCGCACACAGGGCATGCATTGGGCTGTGCGTGAAATCTTCGGTTTCCCGGATCATGGTATTCGCTTTCACAATCAGTGCACATTTCAAAAACAGACATAGTCGTATGTGGTCTGTCATAGGGAAGTGATTCTGTTATAGTGTACCGTGGACCGCAATTTGTACAATTAATAAAAGGATAGAGGTATCGCCTGTTGTTTTTATCTAACAACTCCTTGAAACAATCATCGCATAGTGAGACATCTGCTGAGATAAGGGTAAAACTTCCTTCATCGTTGCTTTCCAATATCTGGAAGTCTTGATAACCGTAAGAGGGCAATGGAATTATTTCGATATCCATGATCTGTGAAAGCGGGGGTGCATCAGCTCTAAATCTTTCAGCAAAGAGAGGACTCTTTTCCCCTTCAATTTCGATAACGACACCTTCAGAGGAGTTCATTACAAAGCCCTTAAGGCTGAGCGATTGAGCAAGGCTATAGACAAAAGGTCTGAAACCGACTCCCTGTACAATCCCTTTAACCAGTACCCTTAGTCGTGTATGTACCATGTCTTGCTTAACCCGGAAAATGCAATTGATTGTTGAACCGGAGGCAAAGTCGCCTTCAAAGTCCTTTAATTTCAATCCCGACTTTTGTCGGGACAAAAGACTTTTCAGTCAACCTTACCCCCGATTCATTTTCCGGGTTAAAGGTTATCTGATAACTTTACGGAATATGTTCTTTATATAAATATTATATTCATTATTGTGATAGAGAGGGGGATGACTTTTTATGAATTCTGAAAATGAGGTGATTTATTTATGAACCACTTTTTGAAGCCATTCCGTCCACGGAGCTAATCCTTCACCTGTTTTGCATGAGACCTCGAATATTTTTAAAGAGGGATTAAGAGAAAGAGAGTCCCTTTTAATCTTTTCAATATCCGCATCTATATAGGGCAGGAGGTCAATCTTGTTCAGGATGAGCGCAGACGATTCCTGGAACATCAGTGGGTACTTGAGCGGTTTATCATCACCTTCTGCTACGCTCAGAATCATACATTTCATGTTCTCACCTATCTTGAATTCGGCAGGACAAACGAGATTGCCGACATTTTCTACAATAAGCAGGTCAAGATCTTTTATCGGGAGATCATCGATAACCTCATTAATCATGTTCGCGTCAAGATGACAGGCGCTCCCGGTATTTATCTGGATTACAGGGATCCCGAGAACTTCTATCCTTTGAGCGTCATCAGTCCCTGCAATGTCTCCCTCAATAACCCCTATCCTGAGACTGTTGCGGAGTGCTTTAATTGTCTTTTCGATGAGTGATGTTTTTCCCGCACCGGGTGCGCTCATCAGGTTGACGACAAACACGTCTGCTTCATTGAACTTTTTTCTGTTGTCAGAGGCGATCCTGTCGTTTGCCTCCAGGATTCTCGATACCACCTTTATCTTCACACGGTGCAACCTCCTTTCAGGTGATTCTCTCCTCCGGAGAATATCCTTATTATCATACATCAAAGCATTTTTTACCATACTTTCATTCACACTCCTGCACATGGATTCATTAACCCCGAAATTGCATTTTGCGGGTTAAAAAACATCCAATTCAACGATATCAAGCTCCCGTCCTGAGTCAAGACGGAACGACATATTACCGCAATTCGGGCAGCATAAAACAAACGGTTCGTCTACGGAGAAAGACTTCATGCAGCGATGACAGTAGCCGCTGACAGGAATTTCTTCTATGGTGAGGTATGCTTTTTCTGCTAAGGTGCCATGTTTTACTGCATCAAATGCAAAAAGGAGAGCCTCAGGCATAATACCTGAGGCCTTACCTATTTTGACCGCAATAGATTCTATACCCTGATAGCCTTGCTTTTTACAATGCCGTTCAGCAATGTTGAGCAAGCTAAGGGCAATAGAGACCTCATGCATTCTCTTCCTGGGTTCCCTCGGACATCCTCTCCTTTTCTTTCGTGTATGCCTCTTTCCCGGCTTCAAAAGCTGATGATACCATGGACTTTTTCTCCTGATAAAGTCCCTTGCCCTTATCGATTCCGGTTGATACCTTTCCTTTTACATCTTCAACATAATGCTGTGCCTTGTCTTTTACATCTCCTGCAAATTCTTTTATCATTTGCCTTGTATCGCTTCCGGATTTAGGAGCAAATAGAAGTGCAAGCCCTGCACCCACAAGACCTCCGAGGAGGAAAGACACCAGTATACTTCCTGAAGAAAAACCATTTTCTTCTCTCATTTTCAGCCTCCTTTCCTTGAAAAAAGATTATGCAATATAACTCCCATCGCAGCACTGATCCCGGCCTTTAACCCCGAAGCCGTTACAGCGGATGCAGATGTTACTTTTTCCACTAGACTGCTTACCTGTTTTATATTTTGACCTGCATCTCTTATAGTCCCGGATAATGTCTTCACATCGGATGTTATATCAGTTACATTGTCGGATATGTTCCTGAGACTTTTCAGTGTTTCCTGTAATTCTCCTAATGTAGGGTTGAGTGAATTCTCTATCGTGTCTCTTAATGAACGAACTGTTTTTTTCAGTTCGATAATGAGCAAAACGAGAGCCCCTGTTAATACTACTACAGCCAATGCGATTATCCCAACCCAGACGGTATTCATTATGCCTCCTTTTGATGTATAAAAAAATTATATCACATGACCCATGTGGTGACAAGAAAGAAATTATCTTTAAAATATCGGTAATTTTGCGTATAATTAAAACTCATCCATAAATTGTGGCGACCACAATAAAGTGTGTTATTCCAGCAAGTGAAAAGCGCCGGGAATCCTTGTTAATGAACGATTCTCTCCTCAGCGAGTCGCCGGGGCGACCGGACCCTCCAAACAGACGGCGGGCAGGCAAGCCGGAATGACAGGAGACGGTCAACTGGTCGAGCTTATGGACAGAGTCTCATGAATCTATTTCTTTCAGAGCATGAATGATGAGTTTTATATAAAACGAGCCATTCGTCTTGCATCAAAGGCACGGGGCATGACGAGTCCAAACCCTATGGTAGGAGCAGTCCTTGTCAAGAACGGCATGATTGTCTCGGAGGATTATCACAGAAAACCCGGGCGTCCTCATGCAGAAGCCCTTGTCATCGATAAAGCCGGGAAACAAGCTGAGGGATCTACTCTCTACGTCAATCTTGAGCCTTGTTGTCATACTGACAAGAGAACCCCACCGTGTACGAAGGCGATTATAAAAGCAGGTATTGCAAAGGTAATAATAGGCATGATTGATCCGAATCCGAGTGTTTCAGGAAATGGGGTCTTGGAACTTGAAAGGGCAGGGATACAGGTAAAGGTTGGAATTCACGAGAAAGAGTCAAAGAGATTGAATGAATTTTATATACGATACATAACCTCAGGGAGGCCTTTTGTAATACTCAAGATAGCCATGACGCTTGACGGCAAAATTGCAACACCTGATGGTCAGTCAAAATGGATAACCGGAGAGCAGGCGAGAAGGTTTGTTCATCGTACGAGAAGTTCTGTTGATGCAATTTTAACTGCTATTGGTACTGTAAAGGCTGACAACCCTCACATGACATGCAGAATCAGGGGAGGAAAAAACCCTTTGAGGATAGTCATTGACCCTCATCTTGAAATACCGATGGATGCTCATATTCTCAAAATACCACCAGAAACAGTAATCGTAATAAAAAAAACAGAGATGCATGGTAAAAAAAGAAAATTTATTGAAAAGAAGAAGAGAATGTTAGATAAAGGCTTACAAATAATAGAATATGGGGGCGAAAAGGCAAATCTCTCGTGGCTTATTAAAAAACTCGGGAAGAGGGGGGTAACCTCGATATTAATCGAAGGGGGGTCGTCATTGAATGCATATGCACTCAGAGACGGGATTGTTGATAAGGTCATGGTTTTTATATCTCCAAAAATTATGGGAGGGGTGAAATCCTTCCCGGCAATAGGAGGCGAAACATATCGAAGACTGGATGAGATATACAGGGTAAACAATGCAAAAGTAAGGAAAATTGGCGAAGACTTTCTTATTGAAGGATATATAAAGAATCAAGAATCGGGTTAAAAATTCCCATATATTATTCATCGTTTTGTGCTTTAAACTATGAATTCAACTAATTTCTTCTTGACAAGAGGATATGTCCTTAATATAATTAAAAAAAATTATATGGAGTTGGTATGACAAAAGCAGACTTGGTAGACAAGATTTTTGAGAAGATAGGACTTTCAAAGAAAGAGGCTCAGGAGATCATCGAAATGTTGTTCGATACGATGAAACAGACATTTGTTGAAGGCGAGTCAGTCAAGATATCCGGGTTCGGTACGTTCAATGTGCGAAATAAAGTTGCCCGCAGGGGAAGAAATCCAAAGACAGGAGAAGATCTCGAAATAAGCCCGAGAAAGGTAATAACGTTCAGAGCGAGCAATCAATTGAAAGACGCCTTAGAGAAACAAGATGTATAAACCTGCTGCTGAGCGAGCAAAGCCTTACACCCCGTATCCCGATAAGCTGTTTTATAAAATAGGTGAGGTTAGTAAAATTGTCGGTGTCGAGCCTTATGTGCTCAGGTATTGGGAGACAGAATTTGCCTTCCTGAAGCCAAGAAAAAACAAGTCTGGTCAGCGGGTGTATATAAAAAGGGATATTGAGGTTCTTCTCGATATAAAGAGGCTTTTATATCAAGAAAGATACACCATAGAAGGGGTACGCAAGAGACTTGGGCTCGGTTTTGTAGATAACAAAACAAAAGCTGAAAAAAAGCTACGGAAAACAGAAGTCCGTCAACCGGGACAGGCACTCGAGCATGTCAAGAAAAGGCTCAGAGAGATACTGAGTCAACTTCGCTAAAAATCATTAAAAATCGGGGCGTAGCGCAGCCTGGTAGCGCACTCGCTTGGGGTGTGAGTGGTCGGCAGTTCAAATCTGCTCGCCCCGACCACTTATAAAATATCTGTATTGCAATGTAACTTTTGATAACCCAAATAATGAAATCCCTGTCAGGCATATATGCCTCCGAGATCTGATTGAAGACTGATTGAAGGTATGTCAGGATCAGGGCTTATAGTCCGGATAAGTCGACCCCATGAGGGTATTGATGCGGTCGTCAAGGTCCGGATGGGTAGCAAAAAGTGCTGCCAACCCCCGTTTTTTATTTCCGGATATACCAAAAGCTGCCATTTGGTCGGGCAGATGTGGCTGCTGTATAGATGCTTTCAAAGACTCGAGTGCACCTATCATCGGTTTTTTCCCGACTAAACCTGCAGCACCGCTGTCGGCACGGTACTCCCTCATCCTTGAAAACCAGAAGACGATAATCGAAGCAATAATTGCGAGAAATATCTCTGCGATGATCGTTGTCACCCAGAAACCTATTCCGTGTCCCCTCTCGCTTCTGAATATCACCCTGTCAACTGTATAACCGATGACACGCGCAAAAAATATTACGAATGTGTTTACTACACCCTGTATAAGCGCAAGGGTTACCATATCTCCATTTTTCACATGTGCAACTTCATGAGCGAGCACTGCGCGGATTTTTTCCCTGTCCATGCGCCGCAGCATCCCGGTTGAGACAGCTACAAGAGAATTATTTTTCTTCATTCCCGTTGCGAAGGCATTCATGTCATCTGCCGGGTACACAGCGACCTCAGGCATGCCTATGCCTGATTTCGAAGCCAGCTCTGTCACGGTCCTTACAAGCCACCGCTCCGTCTCATTTGACGGCGTCGTGATAACCTGTGCACGGGTAAGCCTCTTTGCACTCCATTTCGACAACGCGAGGCTGATGAATGCACCGCCCATGCCGAACACTGCTGAAAATATAAGGAGTGACTGATAATTAAGGCCGTACGGTGTCAAATAAGGTTCAATGCCAAGGACCCTCAACAATATACCAAGCACTATCAATATAGCCAGGTTGGTTACCAGAAAATATATTACTCTGCGCATTACAGCCTCCTTTTTAAAATATTGCTCACAGGCCTTTTATGATGAGCTGCCATGAAACATGTCTCCCGCAGTTTAAAACCAGTGCCTTCATTTACTCTCCCCTACAACATGAAGCGGCGGAGCTTTGCCCTTTTTGTCCTGCCCCATATATAATGTTACGTGCGGGAATGGAATCTCTATATTTCTTTTGTCAAATTTCTTTTTCAGACGGCGGTTGAATTCCCTGCCGATACGCCATTGCTTGATCGGCATTGTTGTGGTGCGAGCCCTGATTATGATTGCCGAGTCAGCAAACTGGTCCAGTCCCAATATTTCTATCGGCTCGATTATATCGTCCTTGAATTCAGGGTCATTACGCATTTCCCCGTCAACTTCTTTAATAACCTCAATAACTTCGTCCACATCCTCCCTGTATGCAACACCTATGTCGAATACATATCGTGAATAGTCTTTTGTCATATTGGTCACCACATCGATATGACCGTTCGGCACATAGTGAACATTTCCCGCTAAATCTCTCAGGATCGTAGTCTTAAGGTTTATTTTTTCCACCAGCCCGCCTTTGCCGGCTATCTGCACGACATCACCTACGCGAATCTGGTCTTCCAGAAGAATGAAGAATCCGCTTATCACATCTTTTACTAAACTCTGTGCGCCAAAACCTATAGCCAAACCGACAATCCCTGCTGCTGCAAGGAGAGGCCCAATTTCTATCCCGAACTCTTTCAGCACGGTTATTGATGCAACAACGAAAATAACAACGGTCAGAGCGTACTTTACAATCGAACCGAGTGTCTGGGTACGCTTCAGGAATTCCGGCTCATCTTTCTTTCTGGTCAAAATATCGATGAGGCTCTTTGAGAGCGCTTTCGTTGCTTTTAACGCAACGATAGTCAAAATGAGAATCAGGAAGATATGCAATCCGCTTGTTAAAAGCCAGTCGGTTGCTTTCTGCAGATATACATTCATATCCATAATAAAAACCCCCTTCTTTAGCCTTTATCCCTTGATATCAAATTTCAGAGTGTCTCCGGGCTTGATTTTATATTCCTTCCCCCGGAAACAAATCTTCGCTACGAAGTCCCTGTATCTGCTTGAAGTAACTTTAAGCTCCTCCGGTGTTATATTGATGTCAAACCAGTTCGCCCTGTACTTGATCTTTAACATGAGTTTTTGCAGGCCTTCGGGAATTCTCGGGTTAAGATAGAGTATTTCATTACAAAACTCCATGCCGGTATAGCACCTCTGGAGAATATCAACAGTGCCTGCCATTGCGCCCAGGTGTATCCCTTCATGTGTGGTGCCTCCCTGAATATCAGAGATATCACTTTCCAGAGCCCTGTTAAAAAGATCCCAGGAGCCGGGACGTGCTGACCTGGCAAGAACCCAGGAGTGGACAATATTGCTGAGGGTAGAACCGTTGGAACTGCGTTTCAGATAATAGTCTATGTTCTTCGGTATGATCTGCGGATCGAAATCGTACCCCATCTCCTTGAAGAGTTCATGCAGTTCCTCTGACGAGAAGAGGTAAAAGAGCATGAGCGCATCAGCCTGCTTTGAGGCTTTATACCGGTTGGTGGTATCTCCTTCAGACTCGAGAATACGGTCAAGACGCTGTATATTGCCGTATTTTTTACGATAACCCTCCCAGTCAAACTCTACTAATTGATCATAACCTTCGAACTGACTGATTATGCCGTCATCGTGAAAGACAACACGCATTTTATGGATAATGTCCTGCCACTGGTCGATCTCGGTTTTTTCTAATCCGATCGTTTCCTGAAGGTCATGCCTCCTTTTAGGGCTCAACTGACTGAGGACTTTCATGGCAGTGCGCAATACCCAGACAGTCATTACATTCGTATAGGCATTGTTCTTCAGCCCAGGTTTTTCAGAGTCCGGGTATTTATCATGGTATTCATCGGGTCCCATGACACCGAGGATTTCGTAGCGGCCTGATTCCCTGTTATAAGAGGTGATACTTGCCAGAAACCTGGTAATCTCAAGAATCATTTCTGCACCATATGTAGCCATAAATTCAGGATCGCCTGTTGTTTCGTAATATTGCCAGACGTTATAAGCTATGGCTGCATTAACATGACGCTGGAGATGGGTGCTGTCCGGAAGCCAGCGGCCTGATTTGGGATTGAGGTGAAGCTGCTGTGTTTCCTCCTTTCCGTTGCTTCCGCTCTGCCAGGGGTAGAGGGCGCCTTTCAACCCTTCCTCCAGTGCGGCCAGTCGCGCCATGTTCAAACGCCTGTACCGGTAAAGCAGAAGAGATCTGGTGAGCATAGGAATTCTCAAATTGAGATAGGGAAAGATAAACAATTCATCCCAGAAAATATGCCCTCTGTATGCCTCGCCATGCCACCCCCTCGCAGGCACTCCTGTGTCCAGATCAATTGAGTTTCTGGAAACTGTCTGGAGCAAATGGAATATGTGCAGGCGGAGAATTATCTGCGTCCGGTCGTTGTCCGATACCTGAATATCGCACCTGTCCCAGAGGTGATCCCATTGCATGCGGTGGCTCTCGAACAGTTCCCCGAAAGTTCTGGCTTGGCTGAGAGCCTCAAGAGCATCCGGAGCGGGAGAAGATATTGCAAAGTCCCTGGATGTATAGAAGGAAACGGTCTTTTCGATCGTCAAAGGTTTATTCTTGACTGTATCAATAAAAAATTCCTGGGCAATATATCCGGGTTCTTCAATGAGATCTCTGTTGACTTCTATCTGTTTATTTTCGTAATAAACACGGGTTCGTGCTGCTTCTGCTATGCGAATCCGGGATTGACTGGTTTCCACGAGTAGATAAACTATGTCATCATTTACTGTTCCACTCTTCACAGGCTCAAGATGCTTGCTTTTAAGCTGTTTATAACGTTCAACCCCGGCATTGATGACAGTTCCATCAATTGAGGAATGAATTTGAATGCGTCCTGACCAATTCTCAGGTATAATCGTAGTCTCAAGTGCTGCAAGATGCATATTCGCCATATGTACCAAACGCCGCTGTATCAGGGTTGTCTCACGATTCTGTCTGTCTCTGAATCTGACGCTTCTTGAAAGAACGCCCTTTTTTATGTTGAGTTCCTGGCGGTATGAAATAATCTCGACGGACATCATGTTAACCCAGTCACCGTCTTCAGGCCTGAACTTCATGACTAACCAGTTGGGCATATTCACCAGATCTTCGTTTTCGACCACCCGGCCTGCGATATCTGTTTTCAGCCGGTTATACCCTCCAGCAAGGTATGTACCCGGGTAATGAATCTCGTCAGCAACGGATTCAGGTGCAGCACCACGTGTTGCGAAATATCCGTTCCCCAGTGTGCAGAGGGCTTCCCTGAGACTTTCCATGGAAGGTTGAAAATCTTCATATACAAGTGTCCAGTTATTCATGTCCACCTCCCTTACAGAGTGGAATAAGCTTCAAAAGGAACTCGCAGACCTCTTCCGGATCCTTAAGGCTATAAGAAGCTGCTGTTTCATAGGGTTCATCCCGGACAACAATTCCGATACCGCGACCTTTAAGCGCCCTGAATGCATCTTCGTCGGTTACATCATCTCCAATATAAAAAGGGAGAATATCATTTCCATCGAGGTTCAATGTGCTGAGTAAAGTAAGCAGCGCCTTTCCCTTGTGCCAGTCGATATCCGGCTGGAGCTCGAATATCTTTTTGCCATACGCCTTTCTAAGTTCAGGGTGTGATGACGCAATTTTGTCCACAACCTCCTCAACCCGATCCACCTTTTCCGGATCCACGAGGCGGTAATGGATGGCAATGGCAAATCGCTTCCTTTCCACGAGAACCCCTTTTATGTCCCCGAGTCCGTTGTAAAGCTCCTCTTCCGCCTCATCGAGAACAGGCAGAAACTCCGTCCCGATCTCATTTTCAACGTGCAGTCCTTCGGGCCCGGATATATCGAATCCGTGGCTCCCCGCATATACTAGTGAGTCAATTTTTACTTTGTCCTTCACATCGTTGAGGTCACGGCCACTTATTATCCCGACGGTGCAATGACGAAAAAGTTTTCTTACCGCTTCCCGCATGTTTTCTGACATGATAGCATTGTCAGGTGTTTCAACGATCGGGGTAAGAGTTCCGTCATAGTCAAGAAATACCACGATGTGTTTATCCCTTGCCTGATCGGCAATATTATTAACACGCTCCAGTGCAGAAGGCAGGGCATGCATTGCTTCAACATCGCCTGCAACGCCGATCTCGGAGAGGTCTTCAACTGCAACATCAGCTCCGTTTTTTAAGAGGATTTCTTTGTCGCCTGTCCGCGCTACACCTATCACGAGACCGAAATTGCCGGCCTTTCCTGCCTGAACACCTGAAATAGCATCTTCAATAACAACGGAACACTGAGGGTTTACCTTAAGCTGCTTTGCTGCCTCAAGGAAAATATCCGGAGCAGGTTTGCCCTGAATACCCAGAACCTCGGAATCGACTCCATCGACCCTCACTTCAAACAGATCGGAAAGATTCGCGGAATCAAGAATCATGGCACAGTTTTTACTTGATGATATTATAGCTGTTCTGAGGCCATGTTTCTTTAATTGATGGATGAGGTCAACAGTTGTTTTATATACGTCAACTCCATTTTTCCGGATGTGTTTGAGAAAATAATCATTTTTTAAAATACCCATTCCATGAATAGTTTCCGTGCCCGGCACATCGTCCGGCCCGCCTTCAGGAAGGTCGATGCCCCTTGACTCAAGGAAGCTTTTCACGCCGTCGAAACGGGGCTTGCCGTCAACATAAAGGCGATAATCTTCGTCTATATCAAAAGGTTGAAAGGGCTTGTTCCGACGGGCGGCATATTGTGACAGAAAGTCATCAAACATCCTCTTCCATGCAACTGCATGCACTGATGCAGTGTCTGTGACGACTCCGTCAAGATCAAAGATAACAGCATCAAAGTTTTCTTTTAATATTGTGTATATTGTTTCTCTCTGAACCATTTTGTACCTTCGTGAATCATAAATCATTATATGCCTTCGATATAATTCCCCATGCTTCCTCGGCGGTATCGACATACTGGAAGAGACTGATATCCTCCGGAGAGATGGTTCCTTCCTCGACAAGCGCCTCAAAGTTAATTATTCGCTCCCAGTATTCCCTTCCAAAGATCAGCACCGGCATGGCCTTGATTTTTCGTGTCTGGATGAGGGTCAGTGTTTCAAAAAGTTCATCAAGGGTGCCGAATCCACCTGGGAAGACGACAAGCGCCTTTGCACGGATAAGGAAATGCATTTTTCTGATTGCAAAGTAATGAAATTGAAAACACAGCTCCGGTGTTGTATATTCATTGGGTCTTTGCTCAAGCGGAAGCACGATATTGAGGCCGATGCTTTCAGCGCCTGCATCATATGCGCCGCGGTTTGCCGCCTCCATAATGCCGGGGCCTCCGCCTGTAACCACCACAAAATCAAAATTGCCTGAAGCCCTGCCGTTGTTGGAAATGAGGGAAGCAAGTTTGCGCGCCTCTTCATAATACTTTGATTTTTCCACTATGCTACGCGCAATCTTCACCATGCGCGCACGTGACATGTCTGAAGGATCCTTTTCGGCATTTTCTTCTGCTTCTGCTAACCGTTTCTGCGCACCTTCCCAGGCAGGAATGCGGGTGCTTCCAAAAATCACGACCGTACTCTCAATCCCGTGTTCCTTCAGAATGAGTTCAGGTTTAAGCAATTCCAGTTGCAGCCGCACAGGACGAAGCTCATCCTTCAGTAAAAAATCATGATCCCGGTATGCCAGACGGTAGGCAGGCGAGAGTGTCTGGGGAGAAGGTATAATGAGCTCCGCAGCCTGCGCGTCTTCAATGGCTGTAGGAAATATCTCACATTTCTTTTTGTTTTTCATGTTCACTCCTTTTGCAGCTATAGTATAGACAAGCTATGAGACACGGCGAAAAACATCTGTCGATCTCATCGTATCTTCCAGCGGAATACATTTATGTGTGACAAGCCTTACTGATAATTTACGCTTGTTTCCCCAAGATCTGCAGATAACGCGCAATGCCATTTCTCGTAATCAATCCGGAGATAGAATCACCTTCTTTGACGACGAGCCTTCCTACGTCTTCCCGCATCATGGTCTCAAGAGCACTGATAACGGTATCATCGCGGGAAATCTCCCATTGCCTGCTGTGCGGCAGGAAAACGTCGGCTACCCGGGTGCTCCGGAAAGCATCCCTTGGAATTTTTTTAAGTTCTTTCAGGCTCAGGATTCCAAGGTATTTCCCGTAATCCACAACCGGAAACCCCCCATATCCGTACCGGAGAAAATAGTTATTCAGTGCTTCCTCAAGGGTAATTGATGGATTGACAGTTACTATATCTCTCACCATGATATCTGCAACTTTCATCCCTGAGAGTGTCTCCTGCAGGCCTGCCTGCTGATAACTTGTCTGTGCCGCGGTATAGATAAACCAGCCGATCAACATCAACCAGAGGCCGCCGGGCATGCCTGCAAAGACCGAGAATATCCCGAATAGGATAAGAAAGATCGCTATCTTTTGTCCTATGCCCGCTGCCTTTTTTGTTGCATAGAAATAATCTTTATTCCTTTCCCAGATGATCGATCTTAAGACCCTTCCGCCGTCCATGGGAAAGCCGGGGATAAGATTAAAAAGGCCGATGATAAAGTTTATTTGGGCAAGGTAAGAAAAAAGCGGCTTCATTCCACCTTCGGTATTTGCTGAAAACATATAAAAGAGGCCGGCTAATAAAAAGCTCGAAAACGGACCTGCGATTGCAATCCTGAACTCTGCTTTCGGATGCGGCGGTTCTCCCCTCATTTGTGCTACACCCCCGAAGATAAATAGTGTGATGCTTTCAATTGTTATGCCGTATTTCTTTGCTACAATCGAATGGGAAAGCTCATGGAATCCGACGGATATAAAAAGAAGGGAGGCAGCAAGGATTCCCTTTATCCAATAGGATGCTGCAGGAAGGTCAGGTGCTGCCTGCGGAAAATAAAAGGTTGACAGCGACCATGTTATCAGGCCAAAGACGACAAGCCATGAATAGTGCACCCGCACCGGTATACCCATGACAGTTGCGATCTTCCATGCTCCGTGTAAAAAACCGTTCACGTTATCCTCCTTTCAGCGGCAGCATTATGAAATATTTTTTCTTTTCAATCATAATTATTTATCTATTGAGCGCTGAAGATCCCGGTTAATGCCAGGTATATATTTTTGTGTATCTCTGATCCTGTAAAAAGTATAGCAATTATATGTGACAAGTCAAAATCAACAGACTCTCATTTTTTTTTCGACTTGCATAGCTGGAGAGTAATATTCAGTAAACAAAAAATTTGTAATAATTCTGTAAATGTCTAAACCAACCTTATAAAATCCTTGAGCTTTATGCCGAATAAAATACTTTGTGTTATCATATGACATTCTTAATTTTAAAAAATTAATTAAGACGATACCTTTTGATGTTTTAAGAGGAGAAAATGTCGTGAAAAGTCGGAAAACATACAAAAAACACAGCTTAAAAATTTTTAGTCTTTTAAAATATAATAAAAACAATAAGTTATAGTTATCTTAATCGCTTGGGGTGTGAATGGTCGGCAGTTCAAATCAGTTTGTAGGCCCGACCATATTCCCTGAATAACGTCATGCATGACTTTATACAATGGCTGGTTGATATTATTGGTACGGTGGGGTATCCCGGTATTACACTCCTTATGTTTGTGGAAAGCACGTTTATTCCTCTTCCCTCAGAGATTGTCATTCCGCCTGCGGGGTATCTTATTTCACAGAATAAGATGAGCTGGGCAGGAGTTATTCTTTCAGGTACGGTAGGCAGCCTGCTCGGTGCGCTTTTTAATTATGCTATAGCTGTCTATTTAGGAAGGCCTTTTATACTAAAGTATGGAAAATATTTCGGTGTATCACAAAAACATTTTTTCCAAGGAGAGAAATTTTTTCTTAAACATGGGAATATCAGTACGTTTATCGGGAGGCTTATTCTGGGGATAAGACATTACATATCATTTCCTGCGGGTCTATGCAGGATGAATCTGTGGAAGTTTTGTTTCTATACATCTGCCGGTGCGTGCATATGGGTTTTGGTGCTCGCGTATGTCGGATACTTTGTAGGTAACAACGAAGAAAAGGTTGCCCAGATAACCAGGCAATGGAGTATTTTTATTATTATCGGGTGCGCATTGCTTGTCTTTATTTATATATTGTGGCATAGAAGAAAAAGTAAGACATCAGTATAGACAGTCATAACAAATGCGTTTTATAGCTGACCTCCATATACACTCAAAATACTCACGCGCGACAAGCAGTAACATGTCTTTTGAAAATATTCATAGATGGGCTCAGATAAAAGGGATCACTGTTGTCGGAACCGGCGATTTCACCCATCCAAGTTGGTTTAATGAAATTAAAGTAAAACTTGAAGTAAAAAATAATAACTTACTTGAATTAAGAGATAATTATACAGACAAAGATATACCACACTCCTGCAGGTCAAAGGTCTATTTCATGCTTACTTCCGAGATAAGCTGCATCTATAGAAAGAATGAACGATTGAGAAAAATTCACAGCCTTGTGTTTGTCCCCGACCTTGCAGCTGCTGCAAAGTTAAATACCGCTTTATCGAAAATCGGAAATATCTCTTCTGACGGGAGGCCAATACTCGGACTCGATGCAAAGGAATTATTCAAGATTGTCCTTGATACGTCCGATGCGTCAATGCTCATACCAGCACACGCCTGGACTCCTCATTTCTCGGTTTTCGGTGCGAGTTCAGGTTTTGATTCCCTCGACGAATGCTTTGAAGAACTGACTCCGAATATTTATGCCATAGAAACAGGCCTGTCTTCTGATCCCGTCATGAACTGGAGGCTTTCTTCACTTGATACAATAACACTTGTTTCCAATTCCGATGCGCACTCACCTAAAAAACTCGGGCGTGAAGCGAATATCCTTGATTGCGAGCTGTCATATAAGGCACTAACAGATGCAATCAAAACGAGGGAAGGTTTTAAAGGAACGGTCGAATTTTTTCCTGAGGAGGGGAAGTATCATTATGACGGGCATAGGGCTTGCGGTATAAGCCTCTCACCAAGGGAGACTATAAAGCATAATTATCGATGTCCTGTATGTGGTAAGAAGATAACGGTTGGGGTTATGCACAGAGTTGAAAAGCTTGCTGACAGGGAGCATGGCTTCAGGCCTTTATATGCACCATCTTTTCATTCCTTAATTCCGCTCCAAGAGCTCATATCAGAGGCGCTGAAAGTAGGGGTACAGAGCAAGGCAGTAGAAAGAATGTATTTCCAGCTTATCCAAAGACTCGGGAATGAATTCACCATTCTCCTGGACTCACCTCTCGATGAAATCGAGAGAGCAGGCACTCCCCTCATTCGGGAGGCTCTGTCAAGGATGCGTTCGGGAAATGTTCATATAGCTCCCGGTTATGACGGTGAATATGGAAAGATAACTATCTTTGAGGAAGTGGAGCGAAAGGAAGTTAGGGGACAAGAGAAATTGTTCTGACGAACCCCGGGATACTCAATGTGATTCTTACGCATCTAACGTAGGACAAAGAAAAAAATGAACACAGTAATCGTTTTACTCGTATTCGATCTCGCTTTTCTCATTTCCATACGTTTCGTGCAGAACCGGATAATTTATTTCCCGGTTTCGTCTCCTTTACTGACCTCTCAAATTCAATCCTCGAGAAAATTAATAGAATCTGACTGAAAATACTGCTAAACTTATTCATATCTACCTCCGGTCGGGTTTTATTTTTGTGTGTTAATCTATATTACCCGTATCGGAGTTTATCCGGAACTTATTTTGACAAGTCTGACTTACAGAAATAGTACACTGTGCCGTCTCGCTAATAATATAAGCACAGCAATAGGTTACAATAAAAATAAGCCATGAAAATATTGCATAAAATAATTCTCGGGTTTTTTGTCATTATTCTATTGATTTGGGCTGTCGAGTATTATTCTACCAATACCAGTAAAAAGGCCTTAAAAAAATCAATAGAAGAAAGTTCTGTGTTATTAGCTATCAAGATTATGGATGAAATAGATAGAAGGATTTACAGGAGGATCGAGGAAACTCAATTGTATTCGAAAGATCTTATGTTACAGAAGACCGTTTTATTGTCAAATAAAATGTTTGAGCACTTAGATGATGTTCAATCATATATAAACAAGTTGGATCAGGAATGGACTTCGGTACCAAAGCAAACAATAACTCCGTTTATGCATCAAATAATAAATAATGATTTGTCAAGGGAGTTAAGAGCAAGAAAAGAATTTTACGAAAACAGGTATGGTTACCCTGTATTTAGTGAAATAATTGTGACAAATAAATATGGTGCGAACATCGCACAAACAGGAAAAACAGCCGATTATAGGCAGGACGATGAAAAGTGGTGGCAACAAGCAAAAGAGGAGCGTTTTTATATGCATGATATCGGATATGATGAAAGTGCAGATATTCATTCTATCGATTTCGGAATAAGAATTGACAATCAAGAAGGAGCTTTTATTGGTATCATGAAGGCTGTTTTAAATATTGAAGAGTTGATTAGTATAGTTCGAGGACCCGAATTATCAGAGTTGCAAACAGAACACACTGAAACGAAATGGAAGTTAATTGCCAGTGATGGAAGGTTAATTTATTCAACAGGGGACTATAAGTTTCTTAGCAAGATCCCTGATGCGTTGTTATTAAATTTAAAAAAGGAGCGTACGGGTTCTTTTGTAGCAGAAGACAGCGGGCAGATAGAAAAACTCTTCTCCTTTGCCCATTCAAATTTTAGAGGGTTAGACTGGATTTTAATAATAGAGCACGATACAAAAGAAATATTTGCTCCTATTATAAAAGTACGAAATGGCATATTAATCATATCGCTGGCTGTAACCGTATTTGCCATTTTAGCGGGTCTTTTATTCTATAATTCTGTCGTCAAACCCGTTACCAAACTCAGGGACGCTGCTATTGAGATTGGAAAGGGAAACCTCGATACGAAGATTGAGGTAAAATCAAGAGATGAAATCGGCCTTTTGGCACGAACATTTAGCCAAATGGCCTTAAATCTTGCTCAGGACATCACCGAGCGCAAGAGGACTGAGAATGCACTTCGGGAGTCTGAACAAAAATACCGTACTTTATTTGAAGAATCAAAGGATGTTGTCTATTTCAGCACTCCTGAAGGAAAGTTTCTTGATATAAACCCGGCAGGCATCGAATTATTCGGTTATTCTTCAAAAGAAGAACTCCTTAAAATAGATATCACCAATGACCTTTATATTAATCTTGCTGACAGTGAAGAGTTTCAGCAGATTCTCCTGCGACAGGGATTTGTGAAAGACTACGAGGTGGTATTTAAGAGAAAAGATGGTCAGCATGTGACTATCCTGTTAAATGCCACTGTTGTGCACGATGAGAAAGGCACCATTACTGCCTATCGTGGAATTATGAAGGATGTCACAGAGAGGAAGCGTCTTGAGCAGCAGCTCATTCAGGCACAGAAGATGGAGGCGGTAGGGCAACTTGCAGGAGGTATTGCGCATGACTTCAATAATATTTTGACAGCGATTATTGGCTTTGGATCCATCATAAAGGATGAGACAGAAAAAGATGAGAAATTACAGTCTTATGCAATGCATATATTAACTTCAGCAGAACGGGCTGCCAAACTTACACGAGCCCTCCTTGCCTTCAGCAGGAAACAGGTTATCAATCCCAGACCAGTGAATCCGAATGAGATTATAAAAGGATTAGAAAGTCTTCTGCTAAGACTCATTGGTGAAGATATAGAACTCACCACTGCTTTAACAGATAAGGATCTAAAAGTGATGGCAGACAGTTCCCAGATAGAGCAGGTCTTGATGAATCTTGCTACAAATGCAAAGGATGCGATGCCGGACGGGGGTAAAATGTTCATCACTACAAAGGATGTCAAGTTAGACAATGATTTTATAAAGGCACATGGATACGGCAGGATTGGTTCTTATATACTTATATCAGTTGAGGATACCGGTCATGGGATGGATGAGAAGACAAAAGAAAAGATATTCGAGCCATTTTTTACGACAAAAGATGTGGGGAGAGGCACAGGTCTCGGTCTCTCAATGGCATATGGAATAATCAAACAACACGATGGGTATATCAATGTCTACAGTGAGCCCGGCGTTGGTACAACCTTTAATATATATCTGCCTGTCTTTGAGACAAAGATAGAAGAAATAGAGGAAGCAGAACTTCCTATCCTGAAAAGGGGGAGAGAAACTGTCCTTATTGCAGAGGATGATAATCATGTAAGAGAACTAACAAAGGAAATACTTGCAGGGTTTGGTTATAAGGTCGTTGAGGCAGCAGATGGAGTTGATGCGATAAATAGATTTAAAGAGCATATGGACGAGATCCAGCTTCTTATACTTGATGTTGTTATGCCGAAGATAAACGGAAAAGAGGTTTATGATGCCATAAAGAAAGTAAAGCCTGAGGTTAAAGCTATTCTAATGAGTGGATATGCTTCCGATATGATTTATAAGAAAGGGATATTAGAAAAGGGATTGATATTTATATCAAAACCGGTTTTGCCTGACGAGCTTCTACGAAAAGTGAGAGACGTGCTTGATGAATAGGCCAAAATATTCCGGGGTTATCCATGCCGAGCGGGACAGCGATTTTGGTCATGAACATAGAGAATACTACTTCACTACTTTTAAACTGATATCAGCAGCTACGGCAGAATGGGTGAGTGCTCCGACAGAAACGAAATCAACACCGGTTTCTGCAATTTTCCGTACGTTTTCGAGTTTAATATTTCCTGATGCCTCAATCTTTAATCTGCCCCTTACGATCTTAACAGCCTCTTTAATATCATTCAGCGACATATTGTCTAACATGACAATATCAGCACCGGCTGATATTGCCTCTTTGAGGTCATGTAAATTTTCTACTTCAACCTCGATTTTGTGCAAGTAATGTCTTTTTTTAATCATTTCAACGGCTTCCTTGAGGCTGCCAACAGCCTCTATATGATTATCCTTTATAATGATACCATCAAAGAGTCCGAACCGGTGATTGTGACCTCCGCCTATCCTCACTGCATATTTTTCCATGAATCTGAAGCAGGGAGTTGTTTTTCTGGTATCAAAAATCTTGGTTTGCAGTCCTTTTACCTTTTCGACATATCTGCTCGTAAGGGTGGCAATCCCGGAGAGTCTCTGGAGAATATTGAGACCCGTCCGCTCGCCCTGAAGAATAGCTTGTGTTTTTCCGAAAACCTCTGCGATGACATTCCCTTTCTTAACCCGTGCTCCTTCATTGATAAATGTCTGGAAAGTGATTGAGTGATCGAGTAACCGGAAGACTTCTTTCATGAAAGGGATACCGGCAAGAACAAAATTTTCTTTTGCAATGAAGAGTGCACGTGATTCTGCATGTTCCGGTATAAGTGTTGATGTCGTAATGTCGGAGGGACCTATGTCTTCTTCAAGTGCATGATGTATAAGGTCGATGACCTGTTGAGGAATCTCCATCTCATTTCCTTCTGAATAATAACGAGAGGAACCCCCAAATGCCACCAAAAACTGCGCCAAAGGCGAGTGCGGAACGCCAGTCAAGGAGCGTTGTCATCGAACCCTCGATATTGTTTGCAATAACGAAAAATGCGGAAGAATTCTCGGATATGATATTTTTTGAAGCCATGAAACCTATTGCTGATCTGCTTGTCGATATTTGTTCCCTTGAAATTGACATCGGGGAAAATGAAAAATTCACTGAGACATTATCAGCAGCAGTGATAGCGCTGATACTCTGATGAAGATTGACATTCGTGCCTCTCAGGATACATGAAGCGCCCTGGGTAATCTCTATCTTTTCTCCGTCTATGCTGAGAGCCCCTACTTGCTGTAATTCTATGTGGCCTCCTTCAACAGCTCGAATAGTGCTCTGTTTTATATTGATAAATTCACCTTCAATAAATTCAAATTGACTTTCTTCAAGTTCTTTTTTGTTTTTGTATGCCATCGCCTTCCTCCGCATCTTTTAACATTTTAATGCTTTCAAGCAGTCTTTCTTTCATACTGATAAGTTTTTCGTATTTTGCCTTTTCCTTCTCAACAATCTCTGCCGGAGCGCGCTGTAAAAATTCCTCATTCAGAAGTTTTTTATTTAAAAATAAAATGGACTCTTCTACCTTTGCGATATCCTTATTAAGTCTATCCAGTTCTGCGTTAATATTCAAGATGCCTTTCAGAGGAACGTAGATTTCCATGCTGCGTTTGACAGCGGTAGCAGAACATTCCGGTTTGTCGATATGCATGCCTATCCCTATTGTGTCCAGCTTTGCAATTTCCTTGATATAATGAATATTTTCCCTGAGTATTTTTTCTCCTGCTATGGAAGATGTTTTTATAGAAACATGCAATACCTGGGAAGGAGAGATATTGAGTTCACCCCTGATTGTTCGTATGCCGGTTATGGCTTCAATTATATAAGACATTTCTTCTTCAACTACCGAATCCTTCTGAAGATCATGCGGATACTGAGATGTCATAATGCTTTCTTGTGATTGCTGAGCTGATCTCTCTTGTTTCCGATTCCCGTGCTTCATAGTCTGCCAGATCTCCTCTGTGACAAAAGGCATGAGGGGATGTAAAAGCCGCAGGGAGGTATCGAGCGTATGAACGAGACACCAACGGACGCCGGGTGTTGTTTCCGGAGATTTCATTTCAGATTTTGCCATCTCAAGATACCAGTCACAGAACTCATGCCATATAAACTGGTATATGCTGTTTGCAGCGTCATTGAACCGGTAATCCTCGAGCGCAGTGTTTATATCTTGCGTAACAGATGCAAGTCTGCTGACTATCCATCTGCTGGCTATATCATGAAGGACAGGTTTCTGAGAAGAAGCGTTTGCCGGGGAGGCGTTAAATGATTCAGTATTAATCATGATGAACCGAGCTGCATTCCATAGCTTGTTGACAAAGTGTCTGTACCCTTCAACCCGATCTTCTGAAAACTTTATATCACGGCCCTGTGCAGCAAAGGCAGCAAGAGTAAACCTGAAGGCATCGGTACCGTAACGGTCAATCATCAGGAGGGGGTCAACGACATTTCCTTTGGATTTTGACATCTTCTGGCCCTGGATATCTCTTACGAGAGCGTGGATGTAAACATCGTGGAACGGTATTTCATGCATGAATTTCAAGCCCATCATGATCATCCTTGCCACCCAGAAAAAGATAATATCAAACCCTGTTATCAGAACGCTTGTGGGATAAAAAGTTTTTAGATCTTCTGTCTGTTCAGGCCAGCCGAGTGTGGAGAAAGGCCAGAGTGCAGAAGAAAACCATGTATCAAGAACATCCTCATCCTGTATGAGATGATGAGATCCACAGTTAGGACAGGTCTCCGGAGTTTCGCGGGATACAACGACGCCACGGAGGGTTTCGCATTTTTTTGTCTTCATCTCCTGGCAATACCAGACAGGTATACGGTGTCCCCACCAGATCTGTCGTGATATACACCAATCCTTGATATTTTCCATCCAGGCAAAATAAGTATTCTCCCAAGATTTCGGAATAATCTTAATCTTTCCCTTTTTGACTACGCTGATAGCTTCTCGAGCCATGGATTGTACATTGACATACCATTGAGCTGTTAAGAGTGGTTCAGTCGTGGTTTTACATCTGTAACAATGGCCAACAGCATGTCGGTAAGCAACCTCTTTTTCTATAAGTTTGCGTTTCTTTAAATCCTTCAAGACATGTTTCCTGCACTCGTAACGATCGAGACCTTCATACTTGTCCCCGGCTTCCGGCGTCATACGGCCGTCTGGCCCAATGACAGAAATGAATTCCAGGGGGGGGGTCTGGTTTTTTGCTATTGCTTCGTCATTAAAATCATGTGCCGGCGTTATCTTTACTGCACCCGTTCCGAAGGAAGGATCAACAGCACGATCCGAGATGATTACAATCCTTCTTCCGGCAAGGGGAAGATCGACAGATTTTCCTATTAAGCCCTTGTAGCGCTTATCCTTGGGATGCACTGCTACAGCAGTATCGCCGAGCATTGTCTCCGGCCTAGTGGTCGCGACTGTTATATGTTGTTTCGTATCATCAGATAGCTGGTATTTAATGTACGTCAATGTCCCTTCCACTTCTTCGTATTCTACCTCAAGGTCAGAGAGTGCAGTATGACAGCGGGGACACCAGTTGATGAGTCGATTGTCCCTGTATATAAGGCCTTCCTCATAAAGTCTGACAAAAACTTCCCTGACCGCCTTTGAAAGCCCTTCATCGAGCGTAAACCGTTCACGTGACCAGTCGCAAGAAGCACCGAGCCTCTTCAGTTGGTGAATGATTTTCCCCCCATAGGTGGTTTTCCATTTCCATACTTGCTCTATAAAGGCATCGCGGCCGATGGTGTGCCTGTCAAGGCCGTAAGACGCAAGTTGCTTTTCTACAACGTTCTGCGTAGCAATACCGGCATGGTCGGTACCGGGTAGCCATAAAACATTGAATCCTGACATGCGCTTCCAGCGGCAAACGATATCCTGTAAAACGGTGTTTAATGCATGACCCATGTGGAGGGAACCGGTAACATTCGGAGGGGGGATTACGAGAGAATAAACATGGCCTTTTTTATCCGGGTCAGGGCTGAAATAGGACCCGGATACCCAGTACGTATACCATTTTTCCTCGATACCGTGTGGATGAAATCTCTTATCTAAAATTCTGACTTAATCCTCTCTATCTCTTTAGAAATCATCGTCTCGGCAAGATCAGGTACTGTTTCCCAAATTACTTTTTCAACCTCTTTCGTCAGAGAATCGAGGGAACCTTTAAGCATTTCTTTCACCATTTTTTCAGTAATGTCAGGAGCAACTTCCCATATGACTTTTTCAATAGATTCTTTGATCACTGGTGTCAACGATGAAAGTATTGTTTCTTTTATATCAACAGAAGATAAAAATTCGGTCATCTTGTTATTGACTGTCTGCTCAAATATACTTTTCATTTCTTCATTTGATAGTGCTTGTAAATCCGGCGCAGCAACCTTTTGGGAAGCTACGGTGTATTCTTGTACTGTTGCCAATTCTTCCCCGGGTGCCTGTATTTCAGGCTCTGCTTCTAACGCTTCGGCAAGTTCTGGCATTTCTTCTGTCTCAGCAGTTATTTCTTCTTCAGCTAAAGCGGTAACCTCGGCAGTCTCGGGGATTTCCTCCATTGCCCAGAGGTCTTCCTCAGCAAAAATTTCATCCGCACCAAGGGCAACAGCCTCCATGGTCTCTTCCGGTTCTTTTTCTTCCGATACCGAAGAGACGGTGATTGCAGCATTGATCTTACTCAAAAGTTCCTGTGATTCAAAAGGTTTTATAATGTAATCATCTGCCCGGACTTGTTTTGCGAGTTCTTCGTCTATTGGCTCAAAGGCACCTGCAAGTAAAATGACAGGGGTCCCCTTTAAAGACGGTTCTTGTTTTATTTTTTCACAGAGCTGATATCCGTTCATCCTGGGCATTTCTATGTCAGCGAGGACGATATCCGGCTGAAAAGAAGGGATAGCTGCTAAGGCTTCTTCACCATTATTGGTTGATTTGATTTCAAAATCTTCCTCAGAGAGGATAAGTTCAACAACCTTCTGTATCGTTATACTATCATCTGCAAGAATCAGTTTACGGGACATAGTCTTCCTTTAGGGATATCTTTGAAAAATTTTATTGCTAAGTACCGAAAAAGTCAAGAGGTTTTGATGAGGCTCATGTCATAGAGTTCTTTTGTACTGATTCCATATGCCTGAGCGATCTTTTTAACTGCCTCTTTCCTCCTGAGGCCTTTTTTCATTAAAACAACGACTTCCATGAGCACATCCTCATCTAACTGCCTCTTTTTGTCTCCTCTTCCTTGTACAATGATTATAAACTCACCAGCTATTTTTGTTATTTGGAGGAGGCTGAGTATTTCCGGTACAGTGCCCCGTAATACCTCCTCATGAATTTTCGTAAGTTCTCTTGCAACGACAACATATCTTCCCGGAAGAATGTCTTTCATATCTGTAAGTGTTTGCAAAATTCTGTGCGGGGCTTCATAAAAAACGAATGTCCTTGATTCAAAACTCAATGCTTTCAGGACATTCCGGCGGTGTGTTTTTTTTGAGGGGAGAAACCCGATAAACGTGAATTCATCTGTTGCGATGCCTGATATAGAGAGTGCCGCAATAAATGCAGTAGGGCCGGGGATGGAGACAATCTGAATCATTTCTTCTATAGCCCGTCTTATGAGAACTGTCCCGGGATCAGATATGCCCGGGGTACCGGCATCTGAAATGAGGGCGACTGATTGTCCGGAGAGGAGTCTTTCAATTATCTTATCTGATCGGGTTTTTTCTTTTTCTTTCCAGTAACTGATTAAAGGTTTAGATATGCCGTAATGATTCAGAAGTTTCAATGAGTGGCGCGTATCTTCGGCAGCGATGACGTCAACCGTTTTGAGAATACGCAAGGCCCGCAGCGTGATATCCTCGAGATTCCCGATGGGTGTTGAGATTATATAGAGAGTGCCTTTCACTCTACGTGTAGTTGTTTCCTTAGTTTTTTATCTATTCTTAGAATTTCCTCTACATTATCTCCTGTGAGATCCCACGTATAGGTGCCGTTTGCCAGGCGCTTTAATTTGATCTTAACAGGTTTTTGGGGTTTTATCTGGCGTATTTCCGGCTGCTTTTTAAACGAGAGGGCATTTAGCTCGGAAGAATAAGCAGGCGTAAAGAAAAACCCCGATATAGAAATGAAAAAGATAGCAGCTGATAACAAAAGATTCTTGCCCATTACCATAACCCGTCCTTTTCTTCTTTCAAAGTCTTAATAACAGTCTAATAATAATTGTCGGGAGCCATTAATATAATTACAATTCAAACAAATCCTGAATTCTTTACTCTGAGTCATAAGGACATCAATACCCCCTGTATTTATTTGTTATCGGGAAACGCCGGTCCCTTCCAAAAGCCCTCTGTGTAATTTTGACTCCGGGAGGCGCCTGTCGCCTCTTATATTCGCTTCTGTCAACCATGCTGATGACATCCCGTACACATTGAGCATCAACGCCAAGGGACACTATATCTTTAAAGCTTTTATCATCTTCTATATATGCCCTTAAAATTGGATCGAGAATATGATACGGTGGGAGTGTATCTGTATCTTTTTGTCCTGGCCTCAGTTCAGCTGTCGGTGCTTTCCTTATAACACGGTCTGGTATCACCTGCCTGCCTGCCTTGTTGTTTTTCCAATTTATGAGCTCATAAACCATTGTTTTAGGAACGTCCTTCAATACTGCAAAGCCACCTGCCATATCACCATAAAGTGTTGCATATCCGACACTCATCTCTGACTTATTCCCGGTTGTCAGAACTAACCATCCAAATTTATTTGAGAATGCCATAAGGATATTACCCCTTATTCTTGCCTGAAGGTTTTCCTCTGTCACATCTGCCGGCATTCCCTTGAATGGCTGCTTAAAAGAATCAAGATAACTCTGAAATATGGTGTGAATAGGCACTTCCATGAATTTTATCCTGAGATTCTCTGTTAGTGTATTCACATCTTCTTTGCTCTCCTGGGATGTATAAGGCGATGGCATAAAGAGACCTACAACGTTTTTTTCCCCAAGTGCATCAACAGCAATAGAAGCCACGAGAGAGGAATCAGCTCCTCCGCTTAAACCTATAACAACTCCCTTGAAGCCGTTCTTTTTCACATAGTCAGATGTCCCGAGTACAAGAGCCATATATATTTCCTGCGAGGATTCCATGTATTGATTGTCCCGTGGCACTAACCGAACCCGTGATTTCAAATCAGCCTTATTGAAGGTCTTTTTTACGGGTATGGCTATTTTTTCCGCTGATTCTCTTTTATGTTTCATGATGACCCGATTTTTTTGGGGCGTGTGGAGCCTTTTCAGCGTGACCGCATCGAGTTCTAAATCAACAACGAGTAAATCCTCTTCAAATTGCTTACCACGGGAGATGACTACCCCTTCCTGATTAACGACAAGGCTGTGACCATCGAAAACAAGCTCATCCTGTCCGCCAACAGTGTTCAGATAAGCTATAATTGCGGCGTTGTCAGAAGCCCTTGCAGAAAGCATATTTTCTCTGAGCCTGCTTTTTCCGATACCGTATGGTGATGCATTGATATTGACGATTACCTCAGCACCCCCCCGTGTTTGGGACAGAATAGGGCCTTCCGGATGCCAGATGTCCTCACAGATGTTCACCCCTATCCACGTATCCCCAATGCGGTAAACGGGAGATTTTGTGCCAGGTTTGAAATAGCGGTATTCATCAAAAACCCCGTAGTTAGGGAGGAAGATTTTATGGTACGTGTCAATTAATCGGTTTTTGTATAATAGTGCAGCGGCATTGTATATATCGTCTTTTTTGTCAACATAACCGACAATAACGATGATATCCCCCACATGCATCTGAATTTTCTTCAGTGCATTGAGGTTATCTTCTATGAATTTACTCTTCAGGAGCAAGTCTTCAGGAGGATAGCCGGTTACTGCAAGTTCCGGAAATGCAATTATTTGGGCTGAAGCTTTTTTTGATTTCTTAATATAGTCAATGATCTTTGAGACGTTTCCTTTCAGATCGCCGACTGTTGGATTAATTTGCGCCAGTGCTACTCTGAGCGTTCTCATTGTTATCTGCTCCGTATCGAATTGGTTGGAGGATATTTAAGCGCATATAAAATGTGATCATATTATAGCATCAGAGTAAAAAATCAACAAAAGTATTTCCCTGAATTTTCAAGTAGTTTACTTCTCCACGGGTTTCTTTTAAACTTTTGGTTACACACAATTCTTTTTTATAAAGAACAACAGCAAGTACAGTAACGTACTGTAAGGGAACAAATCTCAAAAATTCACTGTCTAAAAATATGAAGGAAAGAGGACTTAATGCAACAGATGAAGATGCAGAGGTAGTATTTTTGTGTAAAAGAGGAAATACTGATGCCTTTGAGGTCCTTGTAAGCAAGTACCAGAGAAAGATGCTCAATATTGCATACAGAATGCTTGGCGACTATGAGGAGGCGTGTGAGATTGTACAGGATGCGTTTGTATCTGCATATAAGAGCATTAAGTTTTTCAGGGAAGAGTCCCGGTTTTCTACTTGGCTTTATACAATAGTTGTCAATCTCTCTAAAAACCGGTTGAAGCAGTTGCGGCTAAAGGAGCATCGTGAAGGGCTTACTTTTGATAATCCGATTGATTCAGATGATAAGCATATAAAGGGAGACCCCGTTTCAGATGAGCCATCTGTTCTGGAAAAAATTGAAGGAAGAGAGGCCCGGGATATTGTGCAGAAATGTATAAACTTGCTTGGTTATGAGTTCAGAGAGGTTATTGTTTTGAGGGATATCCATGGGTTTTCATATGATGAATTGAGTGATATGCTAAAGATAAAAGAAGGGACGGTTAAATCAAGGCTTTTCAGGGCACGGGAAGCGCTTAAGAACTGTCTCAAGAGAGCACTCGGAGACCTGTAAATATGGAATGCAATGACATTCAGGAAAAATTGTCAGCGTATATAGAGGGGGTTGCTTCCGCTGAAGAAAAGGCCGTCATAGAAGAACACCTGAAGTCCTGTCAAGCATGCAGTACGTCCCTGAAAGATCTTGAAAAGACAATGTCATATATTAAAACTCTTGAAGAAATGGAACCGCCGGCATGGTTAACGCAGAAGGTCATGACAAGAATCAGGGAGGAAGTTGAGCCAAAAGAGGGCATTCTTCACAAGTTATTTTATCCGCTCCATATAAAACTGCCCGTTCAGATAGTCGCAACTATTTTAATTGCAGTATCAGCATTCTTTATCTTTAAGACTATTCAGCCTGAAATAAGGCATTCCGGGGTTGCTGTGGATGAAATGACCGAACCGCAGGTGCTGTTGAAAGATAAAGAGGTGTTGTCGGAAAGCACAAAGATGGATGAGCGTGTTTCCCCAACCGATGAGGTGCCTAAGCCTATCACAACCGCTGATATTCCCACGAGAGATCGAGAGGTTGATACAGGCACAGCAGTACCAGAAAGTAAAATCGAGGAAGCTTTAAAGGGAAAAGAAAGGGATCGATTATCTCCAGATATAAAAGAAGAGGTCGAGACTCATGAATTCAGAAAGCCATCGCTGGCTGGACCAATGAAGCAGTTGTACCATGCAAAACAGCCCGAAGCTGCTGATGAAACTGAAGAGGCGTTGAAAACGCAGGAGCCGGCTGAAAAGGAGGCAATAAAAACCCTTTCCGGTGATCTAACAAAAGATGAATCGCGAGTTGAAGGGATATCTGTTAGAGCAGGAAAAATAACCGGTGAGAAAGAAAAATATCCCAATATAACGCTGACAGTTGATAGTTTGGAAAATTCACGGAGGGATATTGAAGAGATCGTCAAAAAAATCGGAGGTAAAATACTTAAAATAGAAAAGTTTGAAGATAAGATGCTTATTATCGTTGCATGCAACGCTTTGAAGACGGATGAACTACTAAATAAGCTACGGCCTACCGGTGAGATAAAGGAGGAAGGGTTCGTATCAGAGCAATGCGAAGGACAGGGAGAAATAAGCATTGAGCTTGTAGAAAAATAAATATTTATGCAACTTCTTAAATCTGTATATCGTCTCTTTTATCTCCTTGCCCTGATTGCTTGCTTCCCGATTTTTGCAGGCCCTCTTTACGCAGGTTTTGAATCAATAGAAACTGATGAAGTCGCGGTTTTGTATGAAGGAGATAAAAAGGGGATTGCCGAAGATATAGTCGGAGTTTATCCTGCTGTCAGGGAAGAGGTTGTCAAGAAACTAACGTGGGACGTTGATTTCAGGCCGGATATAGTTATTGCGAAAGATACAAGTACATTCAGGAAAATAGTCGGCAGTGAAATCATTGTTGCCTTTGCAGTCCCTGAAAGAAATCTTATTGTACTCGATATCTCAAGAGCATATAACAAGCCCTTTACCCTTAAAGCAACACTCAAGCATGAATTGTGTCACCTGCTCTTACACAGAAATATTAGAAAGAATAATTTGCCACGGTGGCTTGACGAAGGTGTCTGTCAGTGGGTAAGCGGAGGTGTTACAGAGCTTTACACAGGGACAGGAGATAAAGCGCTCTCACGCGTTACTGTTTCGAACAAGGTCATACGTATAAGCAGTCTCGATACATTCCCGCGTGATGAAAAGCAACTCCTTCTTGCGTATGAGGAAAGTAAAAGCTTCATTGAATATATCATGAGCGAGTATGGAGAAAATAGGCTTTTGCGATCACTTGCATATCTCAAAGATGGTGAATCAATTGGAAGTTCCTTTGAAAGAAGTCTATCCGTAAGCTTTCCCGATCTTGAACAAAATTGGGTTGCATATCTTCAAAGAAAATATACATGGTTCTCATACGTAAGCAATAACCTCTATACAATCCTCTTCTTCCTTGCCGGAGTTGTTACAGTATACGGATTCTTAAGACTATTGAAAAAGAAAAGAGAGTATAAGGATGAGGAAGAAGAGGATAGGGGGAACATGTGATCCCATTCTCACATCCTTGAACCTGCTATAATGGTGAAGATTATAGATTGGTAATCGACAACTATGAAATGTATAATGGGTTTGATTGTTGGATTGGTCCTTATTTTGTCAGGGATAGTCATACTCGTTCTTTATGTATCATTCCGTACAAAAGCTGACAGCTGGCTTACTTCCATTGCCATATTTTCTCTTTTTGTGCTGGGTGTCGGGTTAATCTCTTTGGGAATAAGAAGTATCATGATCCTTTTTAGCAAGCTTTCAGACAGTCAGAAGAGTGATTAAGCAGCTATTTATCTGTAAACCTCTACAAGCACTTCACCGTAACAGATTTGTTATAATTGAGCGCATTAAACACTAAAGGTTTGTTGAATCCATAAAGTATTTTCATAAAGGATAGAAATGAACGAAGTATTCAATTACACGCTTAAAAAGGTTAGAAGGCTCATAATCGGTGTTGTTGGTTTTACCATCCTCCTTATAGGAATAGCGTTATTAGTATTACCTGGTCCTGCGTTTATTGTCATACCGGTCGGGCTAGCTCTCCTCGCAACGGAATTTGTCTGGGCAAGGAAGTTACTGAAGAAGGTAAAGGGCCAGATTGGAAGGGCTATGAAGAACAAAAAGAATAAAAAGCCGTAAAATTAGGAGCAACTCTGCTTGTTGCTTGAACCATCGAATCCTTAACCCTCGACCCCTTTTATTTGATTACCATGAATGCAAGAAAACTCTCCAAAGCAGCAATAAAAAGTGTTCAGTGGAATATATTGGAGCTTTTTATCCCTGTTATGTTGACTTTAGATACAGTTGGTTATTAAACTCTAACCCTCATGAAAAAATATCTCCTGGAAATAATCGGAAATGCACTCAAAGACCTCGGACTTGAGGATATCCCGACGATAGAGATTGAAGTCCCTCCTCATGATTCGATGGGCGATTTGGCAACACCGGTTGCTATGTCTCTTGCGTCAAAACTTAAAAAACCTCCCAGAAAGATCGCAGAAGAGATTGTTGATGCCATACGTGATAAGTCCGTATTTGAAAAGATAGAGATAGCAGGCCCTGGTTTTGTAAACGTTTCCTTCTCACGAGCATATCTCTATTCTGAAATCAAAAAAATAATCGAAAAGAAAGGCATATTTCTCAGGGAAGATATCGGCAAGGGGAAAAAGGTGCAGATAGAATTTATCAGTGCAAACCCCACAGGTCCGTTACATCTCGGGCACGGCCGGGGCGGAGCGACAGGTGAATCCCTCGCAAATCTTTTGAAGGCAGCAGGCTTTCGGATTGAACGTGAATATTACATTAACGATGCTGGTAAACAGGTAAGGCTTCTTGGCCTTTCAGTCTTCGCACGATATCAGCAGTTGCACAACAAGGAATACCCGTTCCCTGATGACGGATATAAGGGAGAATATGTCAAAGAGATTGCAGATGGCATTATCAGGGAAAAGGGAGATACGTTCCTGGGGTTGAATTTTGAAGATGTATCAGCATATTTCATTGATTATTCTTATAAGAAAATATTAGAAAATATTAAAAATGATTTAAGGGACTTTGGAATAACGTTTGACGTATGGCAGAGTGAGAAGGAACTCTATGAAAAAGGTGATGTGGAGAAAGCAATAGAGGATATGAAACAAACTGGTGTGATATATAAGAAAGATGGGGCTCTGTGGTTTCGTTCTACTGCATATGGAGATGATAAGGATCGGGTTATCATCAAGCAGGATGGCGAATATACATACTTTGCTTCTGATATTGCCTATCACAGGAAGAAGATAGAAAAAAAGTATGATGAATTGATTGATATATGGGGTGCTGACCACCATGGATATATACCGAGAATCCATGCCGTGCTTGAGGCTCTCGGGTACCCAAAAGAGAAATTAAAGGTTCTCCTTGTCCAGATGGTAACGCTATTGAGGGGAGGGCAGCCTGTCCAGATGTCAAAAAGGGCGGGAGAATTTATCACCTTAAGAGAGGTTATGGATGAAGTCGGGGTTGATACGACAAAGTTTATTTTCCTTACCAGAAGACCTGACAGTCATCTCGAATTCGACCTCGAAGCTGCAAAGGCCCAATCATCAGAAAACCCTGTCTTTTACGTTCAATATGCACATGCAAGGATAAACAGCATCTTTAACAATGCCGGAGAAAAGGGAATTAATACCGATAAACTTTTCGATACGGATCTATGTCTGCTGTCTGCTCAGGAAGAACTCGGATTAATAAGAAAACTCCTCATGTATCCGATGGTATTTGAAAGTGCTGTCCATACCCATGAGCCCCACAGGATTACCTTTTATCTGCAGGAACTGTCCGGTATGTTCCATCCCTTTTATAATAAGCACAGGGTAATCAGTGATGATTCGGGATTGACAAGGGCAAGGCTTGCACTGTGTGAGGCAATAAAGACCGTTCTGCAAGATGGCCTTGAGATACTCGGAATAAGCGCCCCTGAAAAGATGTGATTGACTTTATTGAGATATCTTGGTATAAATGAACACTTATGATAGCGAAGACTGACAGGATATGGATGGATGGCAAACTCATAAAATGGGACAAGGCCACCGTGCATGTTTTGACCCACACCCTCCATTACGGCCTCGGCGTTTTTGAAGGAATACGGTGTTATAAAACAAAAAAAGGATCTGCGATATTCAGACTCGACGAGCATATTGACCGGTTCTTCAATTCAGCCCATATATTCATGATGGATATCCCTTATTCAAAGAGAGAGATCAGGAATGCAATCATCAAAACAGTTAAGGTTAACAAGATCGGAGAATGCTATATAAGACCCCTTGCGTATATAGGTTCCGGAGCAATGGGTCTTTACGTAAAAGGGAACCCGATCAATGTATCTATTTCAGTGTGGGCATGGGGGGCATATTTAGGAGAAAAAGGTCTCAGAAAGGGGATCAGGGCCAAGACTTCCTCTTTTATCAGGAACCATGTTAATGCGAACATGACAAGGGGAAAAGTTTGCGGATATTATGTGAATTCACAGCTCGCAAAGAAAGAGGCTGTTTCGTGCGGGTTTGACGAAGCACTGTTGCTCGATACAGAGGGCTATGTATCCGAGGGGAGCGGTGTGAATATTTTTATTGCAAGGAACGGGATATTAAAGACAACCCCTCTTACATCAATTCTTGAGGGGATAACGAGAAACAGCATCATGCAGATCGCAAAAGACGAAGGTATTGGTATGGCAGAGGAGAGATTTACAAGAGATGAAGTATATATTGCAGATGAAGCATTCTTTACCGGTACCGCAGCTGAGGTAACACCTGTAAGAGATCTCGATAACAGAGTTATTGGAACCGGGAAGCCGGGACCAATCACGAAGAAACTTCAGTCAATCTTCTTTGATATTGTAAAAGGCAAGAATAAAGGGTATGATTCCTGGCTGACATATATCTGAAATAGTTATGCATAGGGGGTACAGGTGTACCCCCTATGCATATTCTCGATCTTATTCTTTCTCTGTTTCTACTTCTTCTTCAGATTCTTCAGCTTCTTTTGCATTTTCTTCTTTACATTTTTCTTTCTCTATTGTTTCTTCTTTTTCTGCTGTTGCTTCTTCTGCTTTTTTATGACACTTTATACAATCTGCCTTGTCATTTTGAGAAAATGCCTTTGTGCCATTATGGCAGGCGCCGCAGCCTGTTTCAGAAGCATGGTCTTCTTTTGTCATTTTGTATTCGCCCCGTTTCATGGGGAAAAGCGCCGGATGACAATCAGGACATTTCATTCCTTGTTTGACGCTGTGAGTAGAACCATCGAATATTACCTTGCCAGTATCCCCACCCGGATATTCAACGGTCTTGCCCGGAGGGCTTGCAAGAGCGATACCAACAAAAGCAACTGCAACAATTAAACAAAGTATAAGTATAGTAAATCTCATAACTGTTCACCTCCTTTCATTTAATATTAACACACAAAAACGTGATAGGTTTCTCTTCACACCTTAGAAATACAAAACAGTTGAACAACAATAGTGTAGTGTCTCTCAAACAAGTGGTGTTATCAAAAGCGGTTAAATGAAGCTTTACTTTGTCTGTCCGGTCTACGACTCATGGAGAACCTTTCCCGGCTTCTCAGAAAGATTCCGGGCGCGATTCGCTTACGAGAATGACACCGCTTTTTGGCTGTTTATATTACCAGCCGTTTGTGAGACACTTAATAGGAATTATTAAACTTATCAGGAGGAATGTCAATAAAAAACTGGGAAACCCCCTTCCATTGTTATGGGGAGAGTATAGTTCCATTGCTTTATAAATTATTAACATGGTAAACTTTATGATTACTTTATGAGGTTTAGGCATGCTTGAAGATTCTATACAGGTAGGGTTAACATTTGATGACGCATTACTCCTGCCTGCCAAGTCCGAGGTTCTTCCCAGGGACATCGATCTTACTACTAACTTATCCCGAAATATGCAAATAAATATTCCCATCGTCAGTGCTGCTATGGATACAGTTACCGAAAGTGATCTTGCAATAGCCGTAGCCAGAGAAGGAGGGATCGGCATTATACACAGAGCCATGAGTCCACAAAGACAGTCATCGGAAATAGACAAGGTCAAGAAGTCCGAGAGCGGGATGATTCTTGATCCTATTACCATTTCAGAAGATGAGCCTATTTCACTGGCTATGTCCTTGATGGAAAAATACAGAATATCAGGCGTGCCTGTAACTGAAAAGGGCAAACTTATAGGCATACTCACAAACAGGGATTTGCGTTTTGAGACAAAATTCAATAAAAGGGTCAAGCAAGTGATGACAAAGAACAATCTAATCACTGCTCCGGTCGGGACAACGCTTGAGAAGGCTCAGAAAATTCTTAATAAGTACAAGATAGAAAAATTGCCTATCGTAGATAGAAAAAATAACCTGAAAGGCTTAATAACGATAAAGGATATCGAAAAGAGAAAAAAGTATCCGAATGCATGCAAGGATAAGGTGGGAAGACTGCGTGCCGGAGCTGCTATCGGTACTGCTGAAGAATCTCTTTATAGGGCAGATCTCCTTGTGAAAGCAGGCGTTGATATTATTGTTATTGATACAGCGCATGGACATTCTTCTTCGGTTATTGAGATGCTGAAAAAATTGAAGAAGAAATATGATGTGGATGTTATAGGCGGCAATATTGCAACAGCAGAAGCTGCCCTTGATCTTATAAAAGCCGGTGCTGATGGTATCAAGGTAGGTATAGGCCCCGGATCAATCTGTACCACAAGAATCATTGCCGGGACCGGCGTACCACAACTCACAGCGATAAGGAACTGTTATACGGTCGCAAAGAAATACGGGGTTCCCGTCATTGCTGACGGTGGGATAAAGTATTCCGGGGATATTACAAAGGCATTGGCAGCAGGAGCGCACTCTGTCATGATCGGGAGCCTGTTCGCAGGAACAGATGAGTCTCCGGGTGAGATCGTGTTACTCCAGGGACGCAGTTATAAGGTTTACAGGGGAATGGGTTCACTCGGAGCAATGGAACAGGGGACAAAAGACAGATACCAACAGTCAGGTGTAAGGACATCAAAGCTTGTCCCAGAAGGTGTAGAAGGAAGAGTACCGTATAAGGGCCCTCTTGCTCACAGTGTGAACCAGTTAATCGGAGGGTTACGTTCGGGTATGGGATACTGCGGCTGTAGAAATCTTGACGAGCTCAGAAAGAAGGCGAGATTTGTAAGAATTTCCAATGCCGGGCTGAGAGAAAGCCATGTCCATGATGTTATCATAACAAAAGAGGCGCCAAACTATAGACCAGAATGGTGAATGTACAAAGAGAGAATATTAGTCCTTGATTTTGGCTCGCAATATACTCAGTTAATTGCAAGACGCATTCGAGAGAGTAAAGTCTATTCTGAGATTTATCCATATAATGCCCCGATTCATAAGATAGACCGCTTCAATCCAAAGGGGATAATCCTTTCAGGAGGCCCATCAAGTGTTTATGATGCGCATGCTCCAATCCCTGACCTCAGGATATTCGAGATGAACATCCCCGTCCTTGGAATCTGTTATGGCATGCAGATCATGGCACATTGCCTCGGAGGACGCGTTGCAAAGGCGACACACAGGGAATACGGGATGGCTGAGCTTACAATAGACGATGTAAGAGACATATTCAGAGGCATCCCGAAAAAAACTATTGTCTGGATGAGCCACGGTGATAGAATCGAACGTTGTCCTTCACGTTTTTATCCAATAGCACATACAGCTAATTCACCGGTTGCTGCTCTGGCAGACAAGAGGAGAAAATTCTATGCGTTGCAGTTCCACCCCGAGGTAGTTCATACCCCGAAAGGATCTGAAATGCTAAAGAACTTTTTATTTCAGATATGTAAATGCAGGCCGACGTGGACAATGAAATCTTTCATCAAGACTGCCTCACAAGAGATAAAAGAAAAAGTAGGCAATAAGAAAGTTGTCTGTGGTATAAGCGGTGGTGTTGATTCTGCGGTAACAGCGGTTCTCGTTCATAAGAGTATCGGAGATCTTCTGACGTGTATATTCGTTGATAACGGAGTGCTCCGCACAGGGGAAGCGAGGAAGGTTGAAGAAACTCTCAGGAAACATTTTCATATGCGTATAAAATGCGTCGATGCTTCGAAAAAATTTCTTACGAAATTAAATGGTGTAAGAGATCCGGAGAAAAAGAGAAAGATCATCGGAAATGAGTTTATAAAAGTATTTGAGGAAGAAGCACGGAAGATACGAGGGGTTGAATTTCTTGCTCAGGGAACACTCTATCCGGATGTCATAGAGAGTATCCCGTTCAAGGGCCCATCAGCAACAATAAAAAGCCATCACAATGTCGGAGGGCTTTTAAACAGGATGAAGTTAAAACTTATAGAGCCTCTCCGGGAATTGTTTAAAGACGAGGTACGGATACTCGGGAAAGAGCTTCATATACCGGATGAGATAATAAACCGGCAGCCATTTCCGGGACCCGGGTTGGCAATTAGGGTTATAAGCAATATTACAAAACTGCGCTGTGATATATTAAGGAAAGCAGATGCTGTTGTTTTGGAGGAAATCAAAAAGGCCGGTCTTTACACTGAGCTGTGGCAATCTTTTGCTATACTCCTCCCGGTTAAAAGTGTCGGAGTTATGGGTGATGAACGGACCTATGAAAATGTAATCGCTGTCAGGGCCGTACAGAGCCTTGATGGCATGACAGCTGATTGGGCAAGGCTTCCTTATGACGTTCTCGGAAAGATATCCAACAGGATCATCAATGAAGTGAAGGGCGTCAATCGGGTTGTATACGATATAAGTTCAAAACCACCGAGCACCATAGAATGGGAGTAAAATTGTTGGTTCTAATCTGATGTTAAATTTCAAGTGCATGAGATGTAAATATTAATTTACAGATGAACAGCTTCCAGATTATGAGGGTTTTAAAATCCCTCGGATTTGAAAAGGTGGATCAAGCAGGAAGTCATCAAAAATGGAGACATCCGTTAACAGGTAAGCAAACAATAATATCTTATCACTCTAGTGTAGTGAGTCAAAAATTGTTTGTCATTGTCCGGCTTGCTTGCCCGCCGTCCTTTTGGAGTGCCCGGACAATCCAGAAGCCTTTGAAACAACTGGATTCCCCGATCAAGTCGGGGAATGACACTAGAGAGAACTAATGCAAGGCATTTATGACTCAGGACTCTGGAGAAAATAAGACCGAAAACATTCAAAAAGATTCTTGAAGGTGCTGGATTAACAGTAGATGATTTTATAAAAATCAGGATGAAACTTTAAAACTGCAAGACTAATGGATATAAAAACATATTTGAACGAAAAAAGTTCACTCGTTGACACATTTCTGAAATCTTATTTTTACAATGCTTTCCAGCCGTCAATACTATACGATGCTATGAAATACTCTCTTTTTGCCGGGGGCAAGAGAATTCGGCCGATACTCATGTTTGCTTCATATGAAGCCTGTGGGGGTGAACCCGAAGATATTGTCCCACAGGCAGCATCGGTTGAACTTATCCATACCTATTCACTCATACATGACGATCTCCCTGCTATGGACAACGATGACCTCAGACGCGGAAAGCCTACAAATCATAAAGTTTTCGGGGAGGCAATGGCTATACTTGCCGGTGATGCGCTTCTTACGGAGGCATTTTTAATGATGACCGTTACAGCATCTCAAAGGAAAAAATTGAGATCAACATATATCATGAATGCGATAAAAGAGATAGCGCTTGCTGCAGGTGCATATGGCATGGTTGGAGGTCAGGCACAGGATATTCTTTCGGAGAGTTCCCAACCTGACGAACGTACCCTCAAATTTATCCATATCCATAAGACCGCGGCGCTTATCAAAGCTTCGGTAAGGATAGGGGCTCTCCTCGCCGGAGCACGAGAAAAGAAATTAAAGTCATTATCAACGTATGGCGAGAATACAGGGCTTGCTTTTCAGATCATCGATGATATACTTGATATCGAGGGAAATACAGAAGAACTCGGAAAATCAACGGGTTCCGATATTGAGAAGCAGAAGATGACATATCCGTCTTTGCTCGGTATAGATGAGGCAAGAAAAACAGCTCAGGAGCTGATTAATGAGGGAATAAACGCACTCAGTAATTTTTCTTCTGAGGCGGAACCGCTTAGGGAGATAGCACGCTATCTCTTAAAAAGGAGGACATGATGTATCTGGAGCACATCAAATCTCCTCAAGATGTCAAGAAAATCCCGACCCAGGAACTCAAGAAGCTCGCAGAGGAGATGAGACAAACAATAATCTGGCAGGTTGCAAAAAGCGGAGGCCATTTATCTTCGAACCTCGGCGTCGTAGAACTTACCATAGCCATCCATTATGTATTCAATTCTCCCGTAGATAAAATTCTGTGGGATGTCGGACATCAATCCTATGCACATAAACTCTTAACGGGGAGATTTGATGTGTTTTCAACTCTGAGAAAGCACAGGGGCATATGCGGATTTCCAAGGACTGATGAGAGCGAATATGATGCCTTTGGTACGGGACATAGTTCCACCTCAATATCAGCAGCATTAGGAATAATAGAAGGACGGGATAAAAATCAAGAGGACTTTAAGGTAATCGCTGTCATCGGTGATGGGGCGATGACAGCCGGTCTTGCATTTGAGGGATTAAACAATGCAGGGCATCTTAAAAAGGATCTTATAGTTATCCTGAATGACAATGAAATGTCTATATCGCAGAATGTCGGTGCACTTTCAGCATATTTCAACAGGATACTTACCGGAGAGCTCTATCAGAGATTTAAGAATGAGACGAAGGCTTTTATCAGGAGCATCCCACGGTTAGGAGGGACAGCCGCAAAATTTGCCCAGAGGACAGAAGAGATGATCAAGGGACTTTTCCTTCCCGGGATATTCTTTGAGGAACTCGGATTTAATTATATAGGTCCGATAGATGGCCATAATGTCGAACTTCTCATTGAAACCTTTGCAAGGATCAGGAAGGCGTCGTCCCCGACACTGATTCATGTTATCACAAAGAAGGGAAAGGGATATGAATTTGCAGAGGAAAAACCTTCTCTTTTCCACGGGATTGGTCCGTTTGATTATGACACCGGAGAGCCGATTAAAGGGAGCGGACTTACCTACAGTGAAGCATTTGGTGTAGCTTTAACTGATCTGGCAGAGAAAGATGACAAGGTGGTCGCTATTACTGCTGCCATGAAAGAGGGAACAGGGCTTCAACATTTCGCAAGAACCTATCCTGACAGGTTCTATGATGTTGGTATTGCAGAACCTCATGCGGTAACATTTGCTGCCGGGCTTGCGACACAGGGAATAAAACCGGTCGTTGCAATCTACTCAACGTTCCTCCAGAGGGCATATGACCAGATACTCCACGATGTCTGTCTCCAAAATCTCCATGTTGTATTTGCTATTGACAGGGCAGGTATTGTCGGAGAAGATGGTCCGACACATAATGGTGTATTTGACGTGTCGTATCTGCGGCATATACCTAATATTATTGTCATGGAGCCAAAAGATGGGCAGGAAATGAAAATGATGCTCCAGTATGCTCTCAGGCACAATGGACCTGCGGCGATACGTTATCCGAGAGGTAAAATATCTTCAGGGTTTATGAATTTATCAGGGGTTCCGGAAGAAACGTCTCTTATCAAATGCGGTAAGGCAGAGATACTGAGAAGGGGTACTGAAATTGCTTTCATTGCATTAGGTGAAACAGTGTTCAGAGCCTTATCGGTCGCAGAAAGGCTTGAAAAGGAAGGCATTGATGCAATGGTAATTAATGCACGGTTTGCAAAACCATTGGACCGTGATCTTATGTCTGCAGTAGCTGCTGTGGTTCCCAGAATCGTTACAATAGAAGAGAATACCCTTAAAGGAGGGTTCGGGAGCGCAGTGCTCGAGATACTGAATGAAATGGAAATATATAATGTGAAAGTGAAATGCATCGGTATTCCTGATGGTTTTATTGAACATGCTCAACAGAGTTATTTGAGAAAGAAATACGGGCTTGATGAAGAAGGCATATATCTCACCGCGCTTTCATTTTACAGAGAACCACTCTTTAGAATTTAGTATTATATTGTTCCTGTCTACATGTTCATTGGCATAGAACTGAAGCCTGCGGCTACATTGTTGGAAAGCCTGCATGACCTATTAGGTTCTTCAATCCTTTCAGTTGCAAAGATTATAATAACCATTGTTCCGGGCAATGTCCGGTAAAGAGGAATAATATTTGTTAACCCGAAAAATGCAATTGATTGTTTAACCGGAGGCAAAGTCGCCTTCAAAGTCTTTTAATTTCAATCCCAACTTTTGTCGGGACAAAAGACTTTTCAGACAATCTTGCCCCCGATAAATGCATTTTTCGTGCTAATTAAGTTACCTCAGACATAAAGATGCCACCAAAAGAACGATTGGATAAGCTCCTTGTATTGAGGGGCATTGCAAAAAGCAGGGATTTGGCAAAGGCATATATTATGGAAGGAAAGGTCTTTGTCGACGGCAAAAAAGTGACAAAGGTCGGTATGTCAGTCAGTGAGAAATCTGAAATATCTTTTAAAGGTGAGAAGTTACCATATGTCGGCAGGGGTGGTCTCAAGTTAGAAGCAGCAATAAATTATTTTGATATCAATATACATAATAAAATAATTATAGATGTCGGCTGTTCAACGGGTGGCTTTACCGATTGCCTGTTGAAGATGGGTGCAAAAAAGGTGTACTGTATAGATGTAGGCTATGGACAACTCGCGTGGTCTCTGAGAAATGATCCGAGAGTCGTTGTCATGGAACGGACAAATGTAAGATATCTTGACAGAATTGTCAGGGAACATATCGAAAGGCAACATCATGAGGGATCAATGAAAGCAACACGGTTGAAATCTCATGATTTAGACGAAATTATTGGAGGAACTATAGATATGGCAGCGGTGGATGTCTCGTTTATCTCATTGACTAAAGTAGTCCCTGCCGTAAATGCTTTTCTCAAAGAATCAGCTGAAATTATTTTGCTCGTTAAACCACAATTCGAGGTTGGAAAGGGAGAAGTGGGAAAAGGAGGTATTATCAGAGAAGAAGAAAAGCGATTGAAAGCAGTTCAAGGTGTAAAAGCTGATTTAGAAAGTAACGGATTTATGACCGTTGGAATATTCCAGTCACCCATTCCCGGTCACAAGGGAAATATAGAATATTTTTTATATATGAAAAAAGGGGAATATGGAGGACGATAAAAAATTAATCGGGATCGACCTGTCAACTGCATCAAGGGATGTAATTGAGCTTCTTATTGAGGAAGCAACCGATCATGCTATATTTGAGGAAATCATCAGTGTCAACAAGAACAGGCCTGATATTTTGAAATTTCTCGGCGAACATCCTGACACACCGGAGCTTATCAAACAGCAATTGAGTCAATATACACTTGTGCCCTTGAAAAAACCGGAAGCTGCAAAGATTAAGAAACCTCCGGAGGAACGATCAAAGTCAATTTTACAGAGACTTCAGAAATTGAGCGTTTCTGAGCGCATCCTTCTTGCTCTGAGAGGCAGCAAAGAGGTAAGGACCGTGCTGTTAAGAGATACAAACAGGGAAGTCGTCATGACTGTTCTTGATAATCCTAAGATTACCGAGACCGAAATAGAAATACTTGCCAAATCACGTTCAGTATCGGATGAGGTGCTCAGGAAGATAACGAAAAAAAGGGAGTGGATGAAGAATTATGCGATCATTCTATCGCTCGTGACAAATCCGAAAACACCAGCGGGCATTGCGGTCAAGCTTGTCAGTGAGCTTAAAACAAGGGATCTCTCGATAATAGAGAAAAACAGGAATGTCTCAGAAGGAGTACGTTCTATTGCTAAAAAAATAGCTCGTGCCAGAAAAGGGCATTGAAAAGTTTAAAAAACTCTTGAAAATCTTGTCTGAATAACCTTTAATAAATTCTTCATAATTCAGGGATAATAAGGAACTGGTTCCGCATCTGACAAGAGATAAAACAGAACGCGTAAAAATGATCAGAACCTTCAACATTGAAAAGTTTCATGCCGATATCGTCCCGGAATCGACGTTATTCAAGGTATTAAAATATCTTGATAAGGATCGTATTGAAACCCCTTTCCTCCTCATTGACAGGAGTAAAATAAAAGAAAAGACTTCTCTTATCGGTCATTATATCAGCAACGCAGATGTATTTTATGCAGTTAAAGCTAATCCTGATATTGCAATCGTGAGATTTCTTAATAAACTGAACATGGGGTTCGAGATATCTTCCGAGGGGGAGTTAGAGATATTGGCAAAATTACGAGTAAAGCCGGAACGGATTATATCGAGCAACCCCGTAAAATCCATTAAATTTCTAAACATGGCTGCGTCATATGGTGTCAGTTATTTTTCCTTTGATTCTGCTGATGAAGTTGAGAAGATGGCAAAGATAGTTCCACACAGTCATGTTTACGTAAGACTGTCGGTCCCGAATGAAGGGAGCGAATGGCCCCTCAGTAAGAAATTTGGCGTTGAACTCGACGAGGCATTGGACCTTCTCGTGTACGCTAAGAAGAAACGACTTAAACCAGTCGGTATAACGTTTCATGTTGGGTCACAGTGTACGAACCTTTACAATTGGAATATTGCACTGGACAAGGCAAAGACTCTGTGGGATATGGCTGGTAAGAAGAAGCTAAAGCTTCATGTTTTAAATATCGGTGGAGGTTATCCTATAATATATACGAAAAATGTGATCAGCATCGAGACGATAGAAAAAAATGTAAACAGCCTCATTTATAAGAGATTCCCAAAAGAAACAGCAATACATATCGAACCCGGGAGGGCAGTTATAGGAGATGCCGGTATTCTAGTAACTTCAGTAATCGGGAAGGCAAGCCGGGGTGACGAAGAATGGCTTTATCTGGATGTTGGTGTGTTCAATGGACTCATGGAGAGTGTCGGGGGAATCAAATACAGCTATATTGTTGAAAGCGATAAATACGCACGACATAAGAAGCAATGGACTGTTGCAGGCCCCAGTTGTGACAGCTTTGATATAATAGACAGCAATGTTGTTCTTCCGGAGCCGCGTATTGGTAATCTCGTCCTCATATTATCGAGCGGTGCTTATACTGTTTCATATGCTTCGGAATTCAACGGTTTTTCCATACCGAAAACAATTCTCATATAGAGAGAAAGGGTAAAAGATGATTAAATTCTTTGAGAAGGCTCCCTACGCACCTGTTGAGTATGCTTATGACGTTGAGGAAATCCTCTATATCGGCAAGAGCAAGTTCCAGGAGATTCAGGTTATCAAGAATCCCTATTTCGGAAGGATGCTTATTCTTGATGATGTCGTGCAATTGACTGAAAGGGACGAGTTTTTTTACCACGAGATGCTCACGCATGTAGTCATGCATGCTCATCCGCATCCAAGGAAGGTTGTTGTTATTGGAGGGGGGGACGGCGGTACTGTCAGAGAAGTTCTGAAACATAAAAGTGTAGAAAAGGTCTATTTTATAGAGATCGATGAAGCCGTTATACAGGTTTCGAGAAAATTTTTCCCTGGTATTTCTTCAGGAGTTGATGACCCGCGGGTTGAGATAAAGATTATGGACGGTGCAGAGTTTATGAGGAAGAGAAAGAGACCTGATATTGATGCTGTTATCATTGACTCTACTGACATTATAGGATTTGCGAGAAGCCTGTTCACAAATGAATTTTTTACTGCCGTGAAAAACTGCATGCAGGACGACGGGATGTTCGTTACGCACACAGAATCACTGCATTTCCATAAAGACATGGTTATTGAAATTCAGGAAGTACTCAAAAGAGTTTTTCCGGTTGTTGACCTTTATACTGCTCCGATTGCAACGTATCCGGGTAACTGGTGGGCTTTTGCTGTTGCTTCCAATAAACTATCTCCGAGGGAGTTGAGGAATAAACCTACGGTACGAACAAAATACTACAGCGATGAGATACACCGGCAGGCTTTTCTGCCTAAAGGTTTGTATAAGAAGCTTGTGCAGAGAAAACTCGCCTGGTAATCAGACAATGCATACTAACATGATCGTCAACATACGTGTATTTTGAAGCATCCACGATAACATGAAAAGACCGTTATTCTTGAAAAGTTGGTTTATAGACATAGATAGCGATTATAGATTTGTTTATAACAAGTTTGAAAAACATGTTTGTTCACAAAAGACACGGTTCCAGCAGGTAGATATATTCGACACGCAGAATCTCGGACGTGTTGTCATGCTTGATAAAAAGGTTCAGTCAGCGGAGTCGGACGAATTTATCTATCATGAAGCACTTGTTCACCCTGCAATGATCACCCATCCGAACCCGAGGAATGTTTTGATTCTTGGAGGAGGAGAGGGGGCAACATTAAGAGAAGTGCTAATGCATGAAACAGTTCAAAAGGTTGTTATGGTAGACATTGATCGAGAATTTGTTCGTCTCTGTAAAAAATATCTGAAAAAATGGCACAGGGGGTCTTTCAAAGACAGAAAAGTTGATGTGCTGTTTATCGATGCCATGAACTATATGAAAAATACTGAATACACGTTCGACATCATTATTGCCGACATCAGTGATCCGGTAGAAGGGGGTCCTGCCATGAAGATATATACAAAAGAATTTTATAATTATGTGAAAAGGGTATTGGCACCGAATGGCATCTTTGTTACGCACGCAACAGAGGTACACTATGCAGCTTATAAAAAAACTGCGGATCAAATTTTACAAATACTCAATAGTATATTCCCGGTAGTAAAGATTTACTTTGAATATATTCCCAGTTTTATTTGTTTATGGGGGTTTGCCATAGCTTCATTGAAATACGATCCGGAAAAGTTATCAGTTGGAACTATAAGGAGTAGGTTGCGGGAAAGGGGCGTTGACAGCCTTCTGTACTATAATGCAGAGACACAGAAAAGGATGTTTACTATCCCGGCATGTCTCAAGAGATTTTTAAACGGCACATAGCATGGAAAATCTATCCTACTACGGTAGCGTAAAATCTTCTGTGTAAAAATCTTGAGGTAAAAAATAAAAGGGTGTATTCTCCATTGTTCTGACAGGAACAAGAAAGGAGGGATACACCCATGTCAGTAAAGGAACTGACGAAGATAAC
>Ga0209270_1000773_pt1 | contig 57501 bp, 58 predicted proteins | sample MTBAKSrepl1MetaG_FD_187456 | JGI IMG/M metagenome (GOLD analysis project Ga0209270, IMG submission 187456) | Enrichment culture microbial communities from Arthur Kill intertidal strait, New Jersey, USA, that are MTBE-degrading - MTBE-AKS1... | ecosystem: Environmental > Aquatic > Marine >... | reverse complement strand
GCCCATGAGCTGTTTCAATCATGATCAGAGCATCGAGAGAATTGTCTATGCAGTATTGAGTCATCTGAATGAACAATGGGGTAAGCATCCCTTAAAAGAATTTACACAAAATGATTGACACTACCTCCTACTACCCTCCTGATGAAAAAGAAAACAGACTTATGGTAATATAAACAGTCGTGTATCATATTAAGAGGTATATCTAAGATGCCAATATATGAGTATGAATGCCTTAACTGCGGAAACATGCTGGAAGTAATGCAGAAGTTCAGTGATAGACCACTCGAGACATGTCCTCAGTGCAGTGGCCGTTTGCACAAACTGATATCACAAAGTTCTTTTATACTGAAGGGTAACGGCTGGTATGTAACAGATTATGCACGGACTGACAGGAAAAAGGAAACAGCATCTCACGACATATCAACTCCCGTTAATGAAACAAAGAAGATCTCATCAAAGACTGAACCCAAACCAAAGGCAGAAGCAGCCGCAAAGCATTAATGATCAATCCTCATGTCCATGTTCCGTATAATCGTATAGGGACATACCTCGAATTTATCAGAAAACACCGCATAAATCTTGAAATATATTTTGCAGCTTCTCACCTTGACAACATAAAAGAGCATGATATAGTAATGCTCATGGAAAAGCTCGATTATAAACCGTCTCTTACAGTACATGCACCGTTCATGGACCTCTCACCGGGAGCTGTTGATGAAAAAGTAAGGGAAGTTACCGTACAAAGGTTCCTGCAGGTTTTTACTGTCGCTGAGGCGCTCAGACCCAAAGTCATGGTATTTCATTCCGGATATGATAAATGGAAATATGCGCACAATGTTGATATATGGCTCGAAGGGAGCTTGAAAACCTGGGAGCCGTTTTTTGACATGGCTGCCCGTATCAAGACAAAGATAGCCATTGAAAATATTTTTGAAGATGAGCCGACAAACCTGAGGCTTTTAATGGAACATGCAGGTTCGGACATATTCGGTATTTGTTTTGATACCGGGCACTGTAACCTCTTTTCGAAGGTTCCGCTTGAAGAATGGCTCAGGCAGTTGAAGCCTTACATTGTCGAACTCCATCTCCATGACAATAACAGGACATTCGATGACCATCTCGCAATAGGTGACGGATCATTTGAATTCGATACATTGTTTGCCGTTCTTCAGGATAAAGACATTGTCTATACAGTAGAAGCCCACAGTCCGGAAGATACCTTAACGAGCATAGAAAGACTGCAAAAATACTTTTAATATAAATATATTATAAGGTTAAACTAAAGTAATTTATGAGCTTTAAAAAGTTACTGAAAATATGGAGTTGCCGTCCTGAATATATATATAAATCGTAATTCTAATCACTGGTTTTCCTTATTATTTAGTGATATAATTATTGCAGCAATATAATTGTTAGAGGGAATCATTATCATGAGAATCACAATTTTATTAGTGATTATTATAGTAGGGTTAGTAATGGCCATTACATTTCATTATCCAGCTATTGCTGCCATAACCGGCACCTGTTCAAACTGTCATACCATGCACAACAGTCAAAACGGAACTTCCATGAATTTCGATAATAGTTCTGTCCCTAATCCGGTATTGCTCCGTGCTGACTGTTTGGGATGTCACGCAATCGGGCTTACCACGAACATTGATCCAGCAACCGGTGCACCACAGGTGTATCATACGGCAGTTATAGATTTGGCAGGTGGAAATTTTGCCTATATGACCGGAGCTAAATCCCCTGTAACTTCAGATCAAAACAGTGCAGGGCATAATATAAAAGACTTCGGGGTCAGTGATGGGGTATTGGACGGTGCGCCTGGTCTGTATCCAGTGGGCGGCCATCCCTTTATAATCAATGATACAAATCTTACATGTTCCGGGTATATCGGATGCCATGGCATTCGCTCCGATGGTGGAAGCGGGTTATCAAAAATAAGAGGATCTCATCATCAGAATGTAGACGGAAAATGCGACGACCCTGTTACAGTGGCAAAGAGCTACCGTTTCCTCTATGCTGTAAAGGGTCTTGAAGATTCCGATTGGCAGGCGACAAAGAGCGACTCTGACCATAATGAGTACTTTGGTGCGAGCATCCCTATGATTGTCAGTTGTACTAATATATGTCATCCGGGAGATGGTTACGGTGCAAGACCTCTTAATAATTCTATAAGCGGGTTTTGTGCTACATGTCACGGAGACTTTCACAGAATAGAAGGGATAGGTGGTGATACTTCCTCGCCTTTCAAAAGACATCCAACTGATGTGGTATTGCCGGACAGGGGAGAATACAGTGCATATACTGCATATAGCATCGAAGCTCCTGTTGCAAGGACAGTGGTACCTGATACCCCAAGTGCCACAGTTGCTCCTGGGACAACAGATGTCGTCATGTGCCTCTCCTGTCACGCTGTGCACGCCACCCCGTATGCGGATATACTCAGGTGGGATTACAGCGATATGATTGCAGGTGACAGCAGCAAATCGGGTGGCTGTTTTACCTGCCATACTACAAAGAACCAGACTCCCTAAGTTCCTTTATTGCTCTTTGTCTTGATAAGCATTTCCTTCGGAACCATTTCACTCTGCGGTGTGGATTGCCTGACAACCGGGTCTTATAATCTGTCTTTCTGGTTTTTTATGGAAAAGCCTCTGAGTTCAGGGGGCTTCTTCCCTTTGTACTGGATCATGACTTTATGTGTCTCTCCTATTGTTCCGGGAAGGATAAGTTTTTTTATTTTTGCGACTTCAAAGAGGTATTCTTTCCGATTGGCAGGAAGTTCCCTGATCATTTCATCTATTCCGAGCGAAACAAGATAGGTCCCCTGATGACAGAATCCGAGGGTCTCAAAACCGAATTCCTCTCCCCATTTCTTGACTGATGAGAAATTAACATGTGCTGTCATGTCCTGTTCACCTACGTTCATGTAGGGATTTTCAGTTGTCCGGTGTTTGTGGTAGCAGAGAAGTGTTCCCCTGTTTCTTTCAGGGCTGTAATAGTCCCATGAAGGATAGCCGTAGTCGATCGTTAATATAAATCCCTCTTCTAATATCTCATTGACGGATCTGAGCCATTCTTTTATTCTGAGATTGATCTCTGTTCTGTAGCCTTCAGGGAGTTCCGGGGAAAACTCATTGATATAATCAGTCAGTGCATCGGTATTCGGATCCCCTTTTAATTCAAGCAGGTTGTTCTTATCGGCAGTAACGTAGATTTCCTTCAATCCGTTTTCTATTGCGATCATATGTACCGGGAATGAATCGAGGAGTTCGTTGGAAAGGATACAGCCACGAACCTTACCGATATCGGGTAGTGAAGAAGCCCATGTTACCTTATCTGAATAGTTTTCAAGCAATGACTTTTGTTTTTTTTGCAAAAAGGGGTTCCTCTCTATGATCATATATTTTATAGAGTCCAATAAGTTCATTTTATTCAGGTAATCCATTATGTCTTTGCACATGTATCCGGCTCCTGCCCCGGGCTCTACAGCCAGAAAATTTTTGGGCTTGCCCGTAAGCTCCCACATTTCCTTGATCTGCTTTCCGATCATCGAACCAAACATGGAGTGTACATGTTGACTTGTGTAAAAGTCTCCGGCCCTGCCTATTTCAATCTTGTCAGATGCATAATAGCCGAGTTCCGGCTCATATAATGCCATCTCCATAAATATCTCAAATGTAAGCGGGCCTTCCCGCTTAATTTTCTCGATTATTTTCTGTTTTAGTCTATTCATGTTATTGGATTATAGCCTTCAGTACGGCAATACACAAGGAGGAACATATTTTTACATTGATTTTTTTTATCAAAACATTATTATTATATAACTTATTATGCGTGTTATTATTGTCGGCGCCGGAGAGGTCGGATACCAGATTGCAAAGTTTCTTTCTTTGGAATCGATAGATGTTGTCGTCATCGACAAAGATAAGGATAAGCTCAGGAGGGTTATCGAAGACCTGGATGTTGCTGCTGTAGAGGGTGAGGGCGGTGGGCCGTCAACCCTCGAGATTGCCGAGGCTGAGAATGCAGACATTCTTCTTGCTGTTACTGATAGCGACGAGACCAACATGATTGCCTGTCTGCTCGGAAAGGTCTTTAATATACCTCGGAAGATTGCGAGAATAAGAAACCCGGAGTATTTTCACAATGAACGGCTCCTCAGCAGTGAAAACCTTGATATAAATCCTGCCATTAATCCTGAACTTGAACTTGCAAAGGCGGTCGAGAGAATCCTCGAACTGCCATTAGCAACGGATATAGAAGAATTTGAAGGCGGCCTCATAAAAGTTATAGGATTCAGGATACCGGAAAGTGCTCCTATAATCAGGAAATCTCTGGAAAAAGTAGGCACGATGTATAACAGGAAATTTCTCATCGGGATTATAGTGAGGGATGACAAAGCAATAATCCCTTCCGGAGCGGATATTATTAAAACAGGAGATATAATCTATGTCCCTGTAAAGAAAGACGGGGTTGAAGATACGCTAACACTCCTCGGTGTGTCAGCAAAACCTGCACGAAAGATCATGATACTGGGAGGGGGCAGGACAGGCTATAACCTTGCTGCTGACTTAGAACAGAAGGCTGATGTTAAGATCATCGAGAAACAGGCCGACCGTTGCAAATATCTCACAAAAAAACTGAAGAAGGCTCTCGTGCTCCACGGCGACGGGGTAGAGCAGAAATTATTATTAGAGGAAAATATACAGGATATGGATGCCTTTGTATCTGTATCCAATAATGACGAATTGAATATCATGGCTGCTCTCCTCGCAAAAAAATTGGGAACTAAAAAAACTGTAGCTGTCGTCAATAAGACAGACTATATTAATATCGCACATAGTCTTGGGATTCAAGCTGCTCTGAGTCCAAGGCTCCTCACTGCAAGTACTATTTTACGCTATGTAAGGCGTGGTGATATCCAGTCTTTAACAACAATCGCCGAAGGGAAGGCTGAGATTATCGAAGGTAGGATAGGCGATACCTCACCTCTTATAGGAAAGACCTTAGAGGAAGCACAACCGAATGCATCGCTTATAGGTGCCATTATACGTGGTGAAGAGGTTATTATTCCATCAGGTTCCGATAAAATTCTGAAAGGCGACAAGGTGATTATATTTACCCTGAAAGAATCCATCAAAAAAGTCGAAAAACTCTTGCTGTAACAGTCCTCCCGTGCTATGAATTTTAGATTGATATCGAATGTCATCAGCATGGCCCTCGTGATCACATCCGGTTTTATGGTTCTACCCGTTGTTGTTTCACTCCTCTATAAACAACCGGACACGATTCCTCTTGTCCTGTCATGTGTCATAACCTTTGTTGCGGGAGCGGGTATATATTTTATTACAAGAAAGCATAAAAAGGAGGAAATAAGACACAGAGATGCGTTTATAATCGTAACGTTCACGTGGATTATCGTGTCATTGTTCGGATCGATGCCCTTTATGATCACGGGAACATTACATACCTTTACAGACGCATTCTTTGAATCCATGGCGGGATTTACCACAACGGGTGCCTCTGTTCTTACTGATATAGAAGCTGCCCCGAAAGGACTCCTGTTCTGGAGGAGCATGAGCCAGTGGATAGGAGGGATGGGGATTATACTATTTGCACTGGCAATCCTTCCTCTCCTGGGAACAGGTGGCATGCAGCTGTTTAAGGCAGAGGTCCCCGAGATAAGTGTCGATAAGTTAAGACCCCGGATCATTGATACGGCAAAGGCACTCTGGTTCATTTATGTGGCGCTCACTGCTGCAGATGCATTGTTACTCGTCTCATCAGGAATGAGCCTCTACGATGCGATCTCTCACGCTTTTACAACCATGGCGACTGGTGGTTTTTCTACAAAAAATGACAGTATCGCTCATTTTCGAAGCCCGTCCATAGAATACATAACAAGCTTTTTCATGTTCTGCGCCGGAATAAATTATTCCTTGTATTTTTATGTATTTAAGGGGAAAGTATCAAAATTATGGAGGAGCAATGAATTTAGATTTTATTCCGGTGTCGTTGCTCTTGCAACGATACTCGTAACGATAAATTTATGTATGATACCGGTCAACTCATCTGCCGATTCTTTCCGGCATGCACTCTTCCAGGTTATATCACTCATGACAACCACAGGTTATGCTACTGCTGATTATGAACAGTGGGCACCTTTTGCACAGACAATACTCATAGTCATAATGTTCTTCGGCGGTATGATTGGTTCAACAGGCGGAGGAATAAAGCAAGTAAGAATTCTGCTCATGTTAAAACAGGGGTATCGGGAAATGTATCAACTCATCCACCCCCGTGCTGTTACGTCAGTCAAGCTGGATGATAAGTTTCTTGACAAGGAGATTCTCGGAAGTATCTGGGGACTCGTGTTCCTTTTTCTCGGTGTATGTGTCCTTGCAACAATTGGCATGGCCGCAACCGGGACTGATATTATCACGTCAGTAACGACGGTAATTTCAGCCAGCTGTAACGTTGGGCCTGCGTTCGGTATAGCGGGGCCGGCTGAAAACTATGCTGCCATCCCTACTGCTGGTAAATGGATACTCATTTTTTGCATGCTCACGGGGAGGCTTGAAGTGTATACGGTCCTGATACTGTTTGTCCCGAGATTTTGGAGAAAATAAAAAAAAGGTTCATATCCTGGAATCCAGGATTATGGTGACCGGACCGTCATTGACCAGCCGAACCGCCATATAAGCACCAAAATCCCCTGTTTTTACTGTGATACCATATTTTTTAAAAAGATCGATACACTTTGCGTAGAGTTCTTTAGCACGGATCGGCTCTTCAGCATTATCGAACGAGGGGCGGTTGCCTTTTCCGCACCGGGCAGCTAAAGTAAACTGGGATATGACGAGAATTTCTCCTTTGATATCGACTACGGAGAGATTCATCTTCCGATTGGTATCTTCAAAAATCCTGAGGTGAGAAACTTTCTTGCTTATATATTCAACATCCTGTTCTGTATCCCCTTTTTCCACACCGAGTAGAACAAGCATTCCCTTTCCGATCTTCCCGTAAAGTTTTCCTTCTATCTGTACATCTGCTTCGGTAACCCTTTGGATGAGCGCTTTCATACTATAGATAATGCATTAAATGCTGTTATGTTTTCATTCCGGGACCGAAGGGCGAGGCAATCTCATTTTCTTTGGATTGCGGAGCCTGTTCCGGGCGAAGCGAGGAATCTCCGACTTTGTTTACAGACTGCTTCGTCATTTCATTCCTCGCAGTGACACTCAATATAGTATTATATTAGTACCACAGGCGCGATTCAAAATCAGGTGTGGGAACTTTAAACGAGATGTACCCCCTCCACGGATACCGTTCCAATTCCTCACCATTTTTCAGGATTTTCATGAACAAGGTCATTTCGTCATTTCCTTTCGCCTGCAAATAGTTGAATGGGACTGTCATTTCGAAGATATCTTTTATTGCGATGCCCGGAAGATCCTTTGTTTTTTCCCATGAATCCTCTTTCTTTCCGAAAAGTTCTGCTTTCAATGATGGTTGTAATGAGACCGTGATCTTCATGTTCGAAGGCCGTATAAAATAAAAGACGAATTCAATCGAATCAAGTACATCAGCAAATGAGGTTGTAGGGTCTAAACGCAAAAAAAGATTGACATTGTTAAAGCCGTAGTAAAAACTCGATAAAATACTCTCTGCCTTGTGCATACTGCCGCCGGATTTTTTAATATCCAGGTATGCAGCCTGATACCATTCATAGTAACCGGTAACAAGGCCGTCGATCACCGGATCAATGAATCCTCTTACGTCTATTGCCGGGTGTACGGTTCTGTCCTCTTTATGAACAGGAATAAACAGATGGTCAGGAATTTCTTTTCCCATTGTCCTGTAGATTGCCATAAGGTTCATCCTGTATAGTTCGTCAAAATCCTTCTGCGAGTCTGTTAAGTGTTCATCACCATACCACCAGTTCCAGTCACTGCCTTCCGCGATATAGAGTGCTTTCCAAGCACCGGATAGGTCTTTATCGGGATTCTCCTGCTGAAAGAGGGCAAGTTCGTCTCTCGCTTCTGCAAGATAATCCCATGCGGTATTGTCCTCTTCATGCCCTATCCATATCCCGAAATCAGCATAAATCCATGAACCGGCATGTATTGTGTCAAGGGAGGTGCCTTTCCCGTATTCTGAAATGTATTCTGAAATTTTTACGGTCTTGAGCCTCTCTTCCCCGGACAGTCCTTCATAGAGGTATCTCAAAAAGTCGCGTCCGTCGTTCTGATAATATTCCCAGGCGTTTTCTCCGTCAAGTATTATGGATATAATAAAGGGAGATCCTTTCGGCAGGGATGACCTTACGGAAAGAAGGTTCCGGATAAGATTCTCCGCTGCCTTTTTTGATTCCCACTTTGCATATACAAATCCGATAAGATCAGATATATTGTGGTCACGGAATAGTATGCTCACATCTTCAAACAGATGCGGCCTGTAGAGCAAGTCCGGCTCGATAATAGTTCTTGAACTATCTCTAAGGGGTTTGCCGATAGAACGTGAGAGTATATCCTCGTCAGTCGCAATCCATGTTATTCCTTGTTTTGGGAGAAGTTTCAGCACGTCTTTGCTTACCGAGCCCTCAGAGGGCCACATGCCGGACGGCCGGTATCCAAATAATTGTTCGAAAAATTCAATGGCCATACGAATTTGTTTCTCAGCATCTTCCGGATGAGCGAATGGTTTGTGCGGCAGTAACGCATCAGGCATGGCGATCCGTGCAGTGCTGATATCGCAAAGGAGCGGGAGGATCGGATGATAAAACGGTGAAACCGAGAGTTCGATCTGTCCTCTTTCGGCGGCTTTTCTATAAGAAGGGATTATCTCCTGCAGGATTGACAATTGTTTTGCAACAAGTTCTTGTTTTTCCTCTTCCGTATAAGCACTGCCTTTTTCCACAAGCAATTTAAGAAAAGGATCTTTTTCTCTGAAATAAGGGTCTATCCAGCAGAGATTGTAGAGAACCTGAATATCAAGAAAATCCTTTGTGCTGAAATATTCCGAAGCCCGGAGGTAGTCATTTTTTGTGAGATGGATCCCCCGCTTCATGAGGAGTTCGTAAAATCTTGGAAATGGTCTTATCATGGTATCCCAGTTGGCAAGAAAGAAGTTTTCAAGTATTGCGGTTTTTTCTTTAGGAGCTAATTCAGATGCCTTTTTGATTGTTAACTCTAAATGTAAATCTTTTGCATCATTCTCAGTATAGTCTAAAATCTGCTCAAGAAGAGAAGGGGTGAGGTTGTAGTTTTGTTTGACCTCTGGAAATTCTGTGAGTATATCGACCATATCAAGATAGTCTTTTGTGCCGTGCAGGCGAACCCACGGGAGCCTGTATAATGAAGTTCCGGGAACTTTATAAAACGGCTGGTGCATGTGCCAGAGAAAAGAAACAAACAGCGGCCTATCTGTCATAGAGGAAGATGTATTCGTCAGGCTTTGCTAACCCAAAGTCCTCTCGCGCATGTTTTTCAGTATAGAATGGTTCTTCTTTGAGCAATTTGATTTGAGACTTGAGCTGTTCGTTATCTCCAGATAATGCATGTATCTGATTTTCCAAACGTGCTTTTTTTTGATTCAATTCCTTATACCTGAAAAAACCCATATCACCAAAGAGGAAACTTATGGCAAGATACATAAAACTGAGGAGAATAATTGTAAAGAATATGAGCCTCCTCTTTCTGAGCTCTGAGAGTACCTGTTTTCTTAATAGATTGGAAGTGGATTCCATTACATTACATTATAAAACGCTTCATGCACTTTGTATAGCAAAAATCTTATATAGTACATCATAAATCTCTTTCATGAGAGACCGTACAATCATAGATATTGCTGAAAGAGTTTTTCTGCCCTCTCTATGTTCAATGGTTTCCCTGTAAACTCTGCTCTGTTCGACAGATGACGAAGTGTCGTTTCTAAAAAAATGCTGAAGTTGTGAATTCTATCTTGAATTTTATCAAAGTCGAATTGATTCAAAGAGAATATGTCGTGGAAGAAAAAGGCAAACTCGTCATAGTCCTCGTATCTGAGGAGCTTAAACGTAAAGCTTTCAAAGTAGAACATGAAATTTCTTAGCGATTTAAAGATGTCCGATCTGTCATCAGGTGAAACGGCCTGTTTCTCGAGGAGCGTAAGGAACTTATGCAAAACGTATATATCTTCTCGCAGCTTCATTGACTGTTCAAGTTTTGTCGTGAAGCTGTCAAAAATATCTTCACCTTTAATATTTTCCTGAAAAAACTGGGCAACCTGAACAATGGTCTGTTCAGTCATGTTTTTCAAAATGCCATGGCTGTTTTCAATTTTTCCTCTGAAATGCTTCGGTGCCTTCTTACGTACGATTTCTCTTAATTCTTGCAGATAAACCCTTCTCGTCTCCATGGAAAACTGATAAGAGATCGATCTCAGGAGTATTTTGAGCTTTTCATCTTCGGTCATTTCCAGTATTTTCTTAATGTAGTTTTGGAAGCTGTTTATCTCGGTTCTGAGAAGAATAAGGATCATCAGTGAAGAATTGAGTGAAACCGAGTATTGAGACATGATATCAATGTGTTTGAGATACCGTAAAAATCTAAAAAGGTAGAGGTAAATAACAGAAAAGTATTTCTTTATGTCCTTCGATGGAATTGATTTTACGAGTTGTGATATGACCCGATTTTCGATTCTGTCGAATTCAGGGTTTATGTTGTACCGGAAAGGATTGAAGTAATTATTCCCCCGTATCTCTTTGCTGATGAGCTGTCCGATATTGCCGTAACCAATATATGATATTTTCCCTGTTTTCAAGATGTCCGTGATAATCCCCTTCAGGTTTATGAAGAGATCGTAAAGAAGATAGAGTCCCTTCTCAGGAGTATCCTGTTTATATAGCTCTTTTTTATAGACGTCTCTTGAATGGAGAGTAAGGAATTTGCTTTCTGCAAATTTTTGAAACCAGTATGCGTTTTTCTTGTTTTCAGGAATGACAACGTCGAGGATACCAAGGACCCTGAATACGACGTCCCTCACGACAGTCAGTTCATCATAAAAATTTCTATTGGTCAGATTATCCTGGGTCGTGGGGAGATTTTCGACGTAGAAGAATCTGTCGAGGGCTTTCAGGAGAATCTCAAGTTCTGAGAAAAGGTCATTATGTAAATTTTTCGAAAAAGATACCCAGTTTTCAGTTTTTATGTTTTTTGTAGTCATTCCTCATTACGTGGATAGCTTCACCATACGTATCTCCTGCTGCTTCCATGAGTCCCTCGGACAGGGTGGGATGTGCATGGATTGTTTCCGCGATATCTCTTGCCTGTAGTCCCTTTTTTATAGCTAAAGCTCCTTCATGGATCAGGTCGGAAGCATGCGGACCTATTATATGAACACCTACTATTTTACCGGAATCTTCATCTGAGATCATCTTAATAAAACCTGCAATCTCTCCCATGACATGAGCTTTTCCAAGAGATCTGAACTGAGAATATCCTTTTATTATTTTTATTCCTTTTTCGCGTGCCTGGTGTTCTTTTACTCCAACGGAAGCTATTTCAGGGGATGTGAAAATTGCAGAAGGTACCACAGTGTAGTCTATTTTTTCGTTTATTCCCATGACATTTTTTGCTGCGGTTATTCCCTCTCTCGATGCAGCGTGAGCCAGGAGATACCCGCCGACCACATCGCCGATAGCATAAATGCCGCGTATGTTTGTCTCCATCTGGTCATTGACGGCGATTTCGCCATGTTTGCCGGTTTGGATCCCTATTTCTTCAAGGCCGATTCCGTGACTGTTATAACTTCTGCCGACTGCAACAAGAACTTTTTCTGTCATGAGTTCTTGCAAGTTGTCTAAAAGGACGAACATGCTGTCATGTCGAAATTCGATCATCTTGATGGTTGTGTTTATGTGGATATTGATATGTCTTTTTTTCATTTCCCGTTCAAGAAGATCGGAAATTTCTTCATCTTCTGAAGGCATGATTCGAGGGAGTATCTCTACCAGGGTTACTTCAGAGCCGAGCGCATTAAATATACAAGCGAATTCACAGCCGATTATCCCGGCTCCGATAATAAGGATGCTTTTCGGAATATCAGCGAGTTTCAGGGCATCGGTACTCGAGATGATTCTCTTTCCGTCAAAAGGAAAATCAGTAAGACGGGATGGACTTGAGCCTGTTGCAATGATTGTCTTGTCAGCCTTGATAATTTCTTTCGATCCATCGCTCCGGAGTACCTCTACCGTACCAGGAGAAAGAAGTTTACCATGGCCCTCCATGAGCTGAATGTTCCAGCTTTTGAAAAGATTCTTGATGCCTTTTATCTGAGTGTTGACTACGTTATCTTTTTTTTTGAGGATCTTTAAGAAATTTGGCGTTGCTGATCCGTTCAGTTCAATCCCAAACTCATCGAGATTTTTTGACAAGGAGAGCATCTCAGATGATGCGATGAGTGATTTTGTAGGGATGCATCCCCGGTTAAGACAAGTGCCGCCGACTTCTGTTTCCTCAATGACTGTGACGTGAGCACCTAACTGGGCAGCTTTAATAGATGCAACATATCCGCCCGGACCTGACCCTATGACAGCTATATTCACTTAGCTTCCTCTTCAACATATTTAGCGTACTCTGAGGCATCCATTAAATCGTCCAGTTCGGATAAATCATAGAGTTCTATAACAGCTATCCACCCCTTGCCATAGGGGTCTTCATTAACGATCTCCGGAGATTCTGAAAGTTCTTCATTGACCTCTATAACTCTACCGCTTAGCGGGGAGATAAAGGATGACGTCGCTTTTGTTGATTCTATCTCACCGATTTCGCTGTTTATCTCTACATCACTATCTACTTCAGGGAGATCAATATAAACTATGTCACCCAGTGAATCCTGCGCATAATTAGTGATCCCGATTGTTGCCTTTCGGGCAGATATCTTGACCCATGTGTGCTCCTTGTGGTATTTGAGTTCATCCGGATCCATATCCTTCTCCTTTCTCAACATAGTAAACTCTCATTTCTTATCATAGGTTTTTCTCCTTTGTCAAGGAAGTAATACGCTTGACAGATATTCTTGCCAATTTTTATAATTTTATACATTACCCACAACATTTGTTATGTTACATGAAAGTTTTAATATCAGAGATACCTGATGAGGGGATTGATGTTGAACGCGAAGAGACAGTAGAATCTGTTACAATCATCTCGCCCATAAAGGCACGGTTAAAAATCATGAAAATCGGCAGTGAAGTTGTTGTGAAAGGTGAGGTTATGGCAGATTTAAAGCTTCAATGCAGCCGTTGTATCGCGGATTATGACCATCTTCTCGCTGTTCCGGTTGATGTTGTATATCATCCGGTTGATGAACTGAAAGGAGAGGACCGGCATGAAATCCTGAGCGGGGAGCTTGATATGGATTTTTACTCCGGAGATGAAATGGATCTAATGACGCTCATGAAGGAGCAGATACTCTTAAATATACCAATGAAACCGCTCTGTACAGATTCATGTAAGGGAATCTGTCGAACATGCGGGAAAAACCTTAACGAAGGGGATTGTTCTTGCCCCCATAAAGAGACTGACAGTAGATTTGACATGTTAAAAAAGATATTGGATAGAGACAAGCATCTATAACACGCTCTGGTGACTGTAAATATGAAATTTTCTTGAAAGGAGTAAACAGTGGCAAACCCGACGCATAGACATACACGAAGCAGACGAGACAAAAGAAGGGCACAGTGGAAAGGACAAATCCCGAAACTAAGCCTCTGTCCCGAGTGCAGTGAATTAAAGCTCTCTTTTACCGCCTGTCCTCATTGTGGATCGTATCGTGGGCGAAGAGTACTCGAAATTGTTGTAAAGGAAGCATGAGAATTGCCCTAGATGCGATGGGGGGTGACTATGCCCCTGCAGTGACAGTTGAGGGCGCTATCGAGACGTTGAGTTACTATGAGGATATCGATATTATTCTCGTTGGGGATGAAGCTTCTCTTAAGGCAGAGCTTGAAAGAAAGAGATACTCTCCCGAAAGAATCTCAATAAAGCATGCTTCTCAAGTCGTAGGCATGGATGAATCCCCGTCTATTGCTATCAGAAAAAAGAAGGATTCTTCGATCAGGAAGGCTATTGAGCTCGTCAAAAATGGAGAGGCAGATGCAATGATAAGCGCCGGGAATTCCGGTGTTGTCATGGGAACAGCGCTCTTGCTTTTAAAACCATCACCCTTTGTTGACAGACCTGCGATTGCTGCTATCATGCCTACCTTTTTGGCGCCTTTTGTTCTTATCGATGCAGGAGCAAATCTGTATTGCAAACCGGAAAATCTGCTCCAGTTTGCACTCATGGGTAGTACGTACTGTGAGGTCATTCTCGGAAGAAGCATGCCAAAGGTAGCACTCATCAGCACCGGTGAAGAGGATACAAAGGGGAATGAGCTTATACGGGATACGTTTAAGCTGCTTAAAAACGCTGATGTAAACTTTATCGGGAATATTGACGGTAAGGATATATTTTCAGGAAAAGCAGATGTCATTGTCTGTGACGGTTTTACCGGTAACGTAATACTCAAGACAAGTGAAGGTCTTGCCGATGCAATCATAAAAATGCTTAAAAGGGAAGTTGCTCATTTACCGACTGGGAGGATAGGCTATCTCTTGATGAAACCGGCATTGAAAAATTTTAAAAAGAAAACTGATTATGATGAATACGGCGGAGCACCGCTTCTCGGGATTAACGGGACGTGCATCATAAGTCACGGGAGGTCAACTGCGAAGGCAATAAGAAACGCCATGCGCGTAGCATCTGATTTTGCAGCTAACAAGGTCTGTGAGACGGTTGCATATGCTATAAAAAAGGATGCTTCCCTCCATAAAAGGACAATAATTGCTAAGAAGTAGAATTATATCCACAGGCTCTTATCTGCCGGAAAATATCTTAACAAATGCCGATTTAGAAAAAATTGTTGATACCTCGGATGAATGGATTACAGAGAGAACCGGGATCAAAGAACGGAGAATTGCAGATGAAAATCAGGCTGCTTCAGATCTCGCATGTGAAGCAGCAGAGGAGGCATTAAAATCAGCGGGGTTAAAGGCTGATGACATTGATTTGATCATTGTTGCAACGATGTCAGGTGATATGCCGTTCCCGTCAACAGCATGTATCCTGCAAAAGAAATTAGGAGCCTGCAACGCAGTTGGCTTTGATATCAGTGCAGCATGTTCAGGGTTCCTGTATGGTCTCCATACGGCAGACGGCTTTGTGAAAGCGGGTCTTCATAAGAGGATTCTTCTCGTAGGGACAGAGGTGCTTTCAAAGTTTACAGACTGGAAAGACAGGAATACCTGCGTTCTCTTTGGTGACGGAGCAGGTGCTGTGATTATCGAGCCGACGGAGGAAGATAAGGGAATAATGGCAACACATATCAATTCTGACGGAACTATGTGGGAACTCTTGTATATACCGGGAGGTGGTTCCATGTATCCTACGTCTTCAGAGTCGGTTCAGTCCGGGCTCCATTATATTAAAATGAAGGGCAATGAAGTATTTAAACATGCTGTGAAGACCCTTGGAGAACTTGTTGTAAGGACACTCAAGGAAAATAATCTCAGCACTTCACAGCTTTCGCTCCTTATCCCTCACCAGGCGAACACAAGAATAATTCAGGCAACTGCCGATAGAATTGGGATACCCATGGATAAAGTTATCATGAATCTAGACACAGTTGGTAACACATCGGCAGCTTCAATACCCATAGCGCTTGATGAATCAGTTAAATCCGGAAGGGTCAAGGAAGGAGATTATATTCTCCTGGAGGCATTTGGCGGTGGATTTACATGGGCATCAGCATTAATAAAGTGGTAGGGAAATCATCCCGGGTTCTCACGTTGTAACCCTCCCTCAGCCCGGATCATCTATAGCGAACACTGTTCCAAACAAAGGCACGTTAAAATGTATCAAACTCGTCACGGAGGCAGTCACTGCAGGCTGTTTCCGTCCACTCTATGATACAATGACGGGACGATGCAAACATTTCAACATATACAAAAAAAAATAATCATAGGGAATTTATGGAGTACGATATGGTATCTCACCTGGCCCATGTTTCTTATTATGACGTTCCATTTCTTTGTTGTATTTATTGATATCTATGTTGCTGGGTTAATCAGTTCGGAAGTTCAGGCAGCGATTGGTTTTGTTGGTCAACTTTATTTTCTCAATATCATTATTGCCAATGCAATCAGTATCGGAACCCTCGCGTTGATTACGCGCACCATTGGTTCCGGCAACTTCGACAAGGCCGTGGAAATCGTTCAGCAGTCGCTCATATTGAGTTTTTTTATCGGGTTCGCACTCACAGCAGTCGGCCTTATTTTTTACAAGGAAATAATTTCCGTCGCAGGATTTCCTTCTCAAATAAGAGAAATATCAGAAACACTGTTAAGAATCTATGCCTTTTCCCTCTGGCCTAATTATGTATTAATTGTTACCAATGCAGTATTTCGTGCAAGCGGAGATGTAAAAAAACCTCTTGTTACAATGTTTCTCGTAAGTACTTGTAATATCATAGGAAATTTTGTTCTCGTTTTTGGTGTTTTTCCATTTCCTCAATTAGGATATCGCGGCATTGCCGTTGCGACAGCCATTTCAGTGACCGTGGGAATGATGATAAACATCGGGTTTTTTTATCGCAATCCATGGAAATCAATCTTTTCGCGGCCGTGGGTGATTTCTTCGGAAATAATGAAAAAAATTATGACGATCGGATGGCCGGCAGCATTGCTCCAGCTTGCGTGGAATGCCGGAACGATAGTCCTTTACAATATCCTCGGACGTCTTCAGCATGCGAATATAGTAGCCCTGGCAGCTCTCACCAACGGCCTGCGGATAGAGGCCGTCATTTATCTTCCGGCTTTCGCCCTGAATATGGCATCTTCAGTAATCGTCGGACAAAATTTAGGTGCCAAGAACAGTTATCGTGCAGAAAAAGCAGGGTGGAAGATTGCATCTGCAGGTGTGATTCTCATGAGTTTTATGGCACTCATCATATTTATTTGGGCTGAATGGTTTGCGTCACTCCTTGCCAAAAGCCCGGCGGTTCTGGACGAGACTACCCGTTACCTGAGAATTACCATGCTCTCAGAACCTTTTTTAGCCCTCAGCATTACACTGGCCGGCGGATTACAGGGCGCTGGTGATACACGGGGTACTATGTGGATTATTGTGTTTGCCATGTGGGTCATCAGGCTGCCGCTTGCTTATGTCCTCTCGATTATAATGAAATACGGTGCCACGGGAGTATGGGTTGCAATGCTTGCATCATTGGTAATTCAGGGTATGCTCATGGCATGGAGGTTTCATAAAGGAAGATGGAAAGAATTGAAGTTCATTGAGTAGGTGGTCAATAAAATGCTGAGACTCTTTAATACCCTGGGAAAACGCATACAGACATTTAAGCCTGTTAATAAGAAAGTGGTTAATATCTTTACTTGCGGGCCATCGGTATATCAGAGATCTCATATCGGCAACTTCAGAACATTTCTCTTTGAAGACATCCTTGCGCGGTATCTGGAATACTCAGGATATACTGTCTATCGGGGTATGAATCTAACCGATATTGAGGATAAAGCACTTCAGGAAGCCGAAAAAAAACGGAAGACGGTGCAGCAACTCACAGAGGAAAACATTAAAACCTTTATGTGTGAAATGAGATTTTTACGTATGAAGATTCCTGATTATCTTCCCAGAGCGTCTGAATGCGTGCAAGAAGCAGCAGAGATCATTCAACGGCTTCTCAAACGCAGGCTCGCTTACTGGCACAAGGATAATGTCTATTTTGATCCTTTACAGTTTCCCGGTTTTGGAAAGCTCTACGGCCTTGACCTGTCACGGTGGCCCCGCAAGAGAAGGCGCTTCCACAAAGATACGTACCCGGGGATGCGATGGAATTTAGGTGATTTTATCATCTGGCATGGTTATAAGCAGGGTGATAAATATTTCTGGATGACGGATCTCGGTAAGGGTAGACCTTCATGGAATATTCAAGACCCGAGTGTGATTGCAAAACATTTCCAAGAAACGCTATCGATTTATTGCGGAGGCATCGATAACCTTTTCAGGCATCATGACTATACACGTGCAATTCTCGAATCGATAAGACCGTATCCCATGGCGAAATTCTGGCTCCACTGTAATCATCTCTATGTATACGGCCAGAAGATGTCAAAAAGTAAGGGACATATTCTCTACACGGAAGATCTCATAAAACAAGCCTGTACAGCTCAAGAGATAAGGTTTTTTCTTATTTACGGGAAATATCGTGAGAGAATGAATTATTCTCCGGAACTCATGGGAACAGCAATAGATAAACTGAGAATGTTCAAAAGAATCATGCGAAACATTAAAAAGAAGGCAGACAGTAGTAAAGCCTGTAAAGGCAGGATTTCACGCACCCTGGAAAAGACATTCGTTGAGCATATGGATTATGATTTAGCTGTCAAGGATGCCTTCGACGGATTATTAAGAATAATAAAAGACATAGATGTAGAAAGGTTGAATCCATACGCGGCATCAGGTATTATGAGCACGTTACGGGAAATAGACGAGGTTCTTGACGTTGGCTTTTAAAACTGCCCGGTTGATCTTTTTCTCATCAATGCTCGTTTTTTCCCTGTTCTTCATTGTCCGGGAAAAGTTCTCTGTACCGGAAGAACCCCTTCAAAGAAAAGGAAATGCATTTTCCTCAAAGCTCCTCGAAAGTTATGCTCAATATTATTTTTATGCTCATGAAATCTACGGGAAGAACATGAACCCTGCAGATCTCAAAATAATGACACAAAGGGAAAATCACCCTATCAGTTGGCTACAGTATGCATTCCTCATGAAGATTTTCGGAAATGACAAGGAGGCTTTCAGCGGATTTGATGTCTTTAAAAAAGAGGCACAAAAAACGCATGAGATAGATGATCGTGATATTGCCACCTTGTCAAGAATTTTTTATGGAGAAATATCAAAAGATGAATTGCCATCCGCTGTACAGACAATGGAAACCTTGCAGTTCGGCTGGTTTCAGCATATTTATTCCCTTGTGATGTACAGGTCTTTAGGGATGGAGGAAAAGGCCGAATATGTCAGAGAGCTCGCACTGCATGAAGCATACGGAACAGTAAAGAAGATATTCTCCGTAGCAACAGTGCTGTTCCTTTCTTTCATTGCCGGTATCGTAATCTTCATCGTTTATGTAAGGCACGGAAGAATTTTCAGGTCGTTCGATAAATACCGTCATTACAAACTTAAAGCATCGTATCTTTTCGAAACATTTATCCTGTGGCTTTTTATCGCAACACTATTGAAACTTGTCCTGACAAATTCAGGGAATGTTGCTAAGATGATAAAATCTCTTGATCTTATGTTTCGTTTATGGTTCATGATAGCTCTCTACATCCTGCCATGTGTATCCCTGTTATATTTACGCGGGAAAATAATCCATGCACAGTGCCGGCGAGAGGAGTTTTACGGAGCGCGAGGTAACCTTTTGAAAGATGTTGCATATGGGGCAGGAGGATATCTTGCATCGATACCATTACTCATACTATCTGTAATAATCATAATTCCTTTTGAGAGGATATTCGGAAAATATTTTACTACTCCCTCAAATCCTGCCGTAGGATTAGTTATCTCTACAAAAACAGCAGGTGAGTGGATCCTGCTCTTCTTCCTTATCTGTTGCATTGCACCTGTGATAGAGGAGGTTGTTTTTCGGGGGGTGCTACAAAATGCAATCAAGAGGAAGGTCGGTCCTGCCGCGGGTATCCTGCTCAGTGCATGTTTTTTTTCGCTCATGCATCCTCAGTTGCCCCTCGGGTTACTTCCACTCATGGTACTGGGGACTGTTTTCGGTATTCTTGCAGAGGCAAGGAAATCAATTGTTCCATCAATCGTTGCGCATGGAATGAATAACGGGATCATCGTTGCTTTTATGAGTTTATTTACTTAAAAACAGAAAGTCATATTATTGATTTAATCTATTTAATTTCATAAAATGAAGCGAACTGCATACATGAATATTGAGGAGGAGCCACATGGCTAGAGATTTCGACGATGCTTCTTCGTGCTGGAAAGCTATCATGTCTGATGTTTCAAAAAACAGAAAGTTGCTCTCAATCATCGAACGTTTTGCCAGAGAAAACGATGATCCCGCAACCATTGTATTCGGGACATCAGGGTGGCGTGGTGAGATTGGAACTGACTATACGTTCAGGAACCTCCGTATAGTGACTTCTGCGATCATCGAAATGTTAAAAAGTAATGATCAGGAAGTTATGAAAGCAATGGGAGTTAAGGATTTTGATGAAATAAAAAGACGCGGTGTTATTGTTGGCCACGACAATCGGTACCTCGGTCAAGATTTTGCACTGGAAGTTTTAGGGATCCTTCAGAAAAAGGGAATCAGGACATGGTATGCAGGCGAGGCAACGACCCCTGAGTTCTCAACAGGCGTTGAGATGTTAGGTGCTGCTTGTTCGATAAACCTGACACCTTCGCACAATCCCGCAAATTTTGCAGGGTTTAAATTTAATCCTTCCGACGGTGGTCCTGCGGGCCCGGAGATTACAAACAAAATAGAGGAGATCGCTAACCGCATGATGAAGGATGCTGTGATGATTGAGCCCTTAGAACCGAAGAGGATAGAGAAGATAGATCTGACGCAGATTTATTTGCAATTTTTAAAGCAGAGAATGACACTGGATCTGGAAAAGATTCGTTCATTTATCGCGAAAGAAGATTGCTGTATCTGTATCGATAATGTACATGGATCAACAAGAGGACGCATTGAAAAAATCCTCGGAAAGAATGACAAGATTATCTATCTCAGGACAGAGGATGATGTCCTTTTCGGAGGAGTTGCACCGGAACCATCCGAACAGAATATGCACGGCGTTGAAAAAGTACTGAAAAGCAAAAGAGCACGGTTTAAACTTGGTGCTATTTTGGATCCCGATGGTGACCGTATCAGGCATACTGACGGGAGCATGCAGATCCCCATGAATTATTTCGGAGCAATGGCATTCCATTTCCTTAAAACGCATAAGGGCATTTCCGGCGTCGTTGTCAAATCAGTAGGAACGAGCAATCTCGTTAATGCTATAGCAGAGAAGATGAATGTCCCTGTTAAGGAGACGAGGGTTGGGTTCAAAAACTTCCGGCCCTATATGTTGAGAAGGGCAACTGAACGGGCAATAGTCGCATTTGAAGAGTCAGACGGGATGACTGTGTACAATCATACGATAGAAAAGGATGCTCTGCTGGGCGTGCTTATCGCGATAGAGATGGTGGCTGTAACAGGAAAAAATCTCAGCAAATATCTGAAAGAGATAATGGATGAATTCGGATATTACTATCCGGACCGTTCCGGAATAGCAGTAGATCGTTCCCTGACAGGAGAAACGCTGAAAAAAAAGTTATCGATAATACAGGATCGTTTTCAAAAGGGGACAACCGTTACAGTAGGAAAAATGAGCAGGACTATTCATAATGTCATAACGATAGACGGTATAAAGCTTGTCTTTGACGATGGCTCATGGCTTGCGATACGTCCATCCGGCACCGAACCAAAAGTAAGATTTTATATAGAATCTAGAACTATAGAGGGTAAGAAAGCAGTATTTGAATTTGCCGAACAGATAACGAGGGAAGCCCTCTATAACAGGAATTAACATTACAGATAAAAGGGTCAAAGAAAGAATTTCGCAGCAATGGTTAATGCTGATAAGCAAATATCAGGAACTATTTGAACATTAAGTCTTCTGTTTAACCTTGACTTCTGATTTGGAGTAACTATAATGATTTGATATATACTTCAATGTTGGTTATTCAGAGAGAATTCAGCGGGAAGGGAGTGTCTATGAGAACATCGAAAGGATTCAATTATGTTTTGCCTGTAATTCTTTTATACATTTTGTTTCTTTTTGGTTGTGGCGGAGGGGATGCATATAAGGAAACAAAGCCGCCTGTTATTATTCCTCAACCATGTTCTCAATGCCATGATATAGATATTTTAGACACACATTTTGATTTGGAAGCAACAGTACCGCTTGAAGGATATCTTCTTAATCGTGAACTCTCATGGGCTCCCGAGGGAATGGGATATATCCTACGGACGAATGAAAATGCGTGTTCAGCAAGTTGCCATGATTATCATGATGGTGATGCCAGTCATAGACAATGGTATGCATCCGGGCATGCTGACTTAAATTCAGAGGCTTTTACCCATGATTTTACCAATGGTGCCTGTCTACGGTGTCACTCCGGTATCGGGTTTGCCAGCTATGTTGATATAAGTAACGCTGTTTATCCGGACTGGGCGTCTCCAACCGAAGAACTTTATGCTTATTATATTACCTGCAATGCCTGCCATGATGCTGTAAGCTACCCAACCCCTGAACAGAAAAGATTGAGAAAAACCGGGAATGTAATATTAACAAGCGGGAGTTTATCTACATTCGTTCAGGATGCAAGACTTGACGTTGGTGATTCTGCATCATGTTTTGTCTGTCATGAAGGACGGGAGAGTGGCTGGAGCCTCTTTAAAACAATGAGATCAAAGGGTGTCGACCCGTATGACGGGAACGATAGTACAATCACTGACACCAACTTCGTGAATGTTCATTATCTGCCTGCCGGTGCAATGCTTTTCAGTTCGAAAGGATATGAATTCAGAGGAAAAACTTATTCAGGCGGAAATGTTTTGCATCAGCTCCGGTCATGTGCTGGATGCCATATGGCTGAATCAGTCGATGATGACCTTGGTGAACATACATTTCGTGTAAGCCATGACGGTAAGGAAAACGTAGCTACGTGTCAGGAATGTCACCCCGGCCTTACCGATTTCGGGACCTTCCGTCTTTATGATAGAGATATGGATGGTGACGGTTGGGCAGGGACGATAAAGGAAGAAATTGAGGGGTTAAAGGCGTTGATTATTGAAGAGCTGGAGAAAGCAGAGATTTACTATAATCCTGATCAGCACCCGTATTTTTTCACCGTACCTCCCCCACAAACAGGTACAGACCAGGTTACAACCTGGAAAGAAAGCCAGCATGAGGCTGCGTTCAATTTACAGTTTGTTCATAAAGAGCCGGGAGCCTATATCCATAATTTCAGATATGCCGTGCAGCTTTTGAGAGATTCGTATGAGGCACTCACCGGCATAGTGCTGCCCGGCATAAGACCATCATCGGGTGATGATAGGCCTGCTAAAGATTATACAAGCCAATAAAACGACCATGAGGAGGGAATAATGACGCTAAGAAACATCTTCTACTCCATATTTGTATTAGCACTCATATGTGGATGCGAAACCCTTAAGACATCAAAGCCCGTCATGCCCGTAGAAGAATATGAAAGAATGCTCGTAGGAAGGCTGGATGCGAACTATGTAGGGACTGATAATTGCTTAAAGGCATGCCACACCCATGATAAAAAGCAAAGAGACCTGGCAGCAAGCACAATGGGAGCACAGCTTTCGAAGAAATCAGGGATGCCACTTGTTGATTGTGAAACCTGCCATGGTCCGGGAAGCCTCGCAATCGAGGGGATTACAGAAGAAAAGGTACAAGAGGATTTGAAGAATGGCAAGGAGACAGCATGTAAATATGAAAACCTTTTAGATTTGAAACACATGCCGGCCCCGGCTCTGTCACTTATGTGTCTGAAATGTCATTCTGCAAATGCTACATTTAATCTGCATAACTGGAATGCGAGTGTACATGCAATGAATGATATATCTTGTTCTGACTGCCATGTCATCCATGCAGGCCCGGATTTAATCGTAAGGCCCCGTGATACCTTTGAGATGTGTTATAAGTGCCATGAGGACAAAAGGACTGAATTTTCCCTGCCGAGTCATCATCCGGTTCCTGAACAAAAGATCTTCTGTACAGACTGCCATGATACACACGGTGGCCCGTTAGAAATGCACCTTCGTGGGGATACCATCAAAGAAGTGTGTACCAATTGCCATGCTGAAAAGGAAGGTCCTTTTCTTTACGAACATGCGGATCTCATGGAAGACTGTATGAACTGCCATGGGAGCCATGGAACCGTAGGCGATAACCTTCTAAAATATAACGAACCTTTCCTGTGCCTTCAATGTCATGAAGGTCATCGTGTGAGAACAGCAGGCGCAATATCAACCATTGAATCTAAAGGGGCTTTTTATACAAAATGCACCGATTGCCACTCAGAAATCCATGGAACAGACATCCCTTCAGTCTCTGGAAGGGGTATGTTTGTTCAGTAGGAGGCATGATGCGACATTTGTTATTAATCTGTCTTTTATCTCTTATTTGTTTTGGTACTGCTTTTGCTGAGGATGTAAGACTTGAGGATGAACATCTCTATATCTATGAATTTCCTGAGATAAAGCCGGAGTATTTTCTTGCTGGTGGGATCAGATACATTGATATTAAAGGGTCTGATAGGGCGGCTGAGTATGAATATCCGGATAACTCCATTTTCTTCGGGGGTGAATACAGGGCACTTCCCTTTCCGCACCGGCTTCATATCGAGCTTGATTTTTTGAATAAAAAGGACTATTTCGGGGATTTAAGCTATGCCTACAAAGACATTGTCCTTACAAGATGGATCAGTCGATCAATTTTTCACAATCTCGAAAATATAAGACTTATTGACGCAGGAACTCATGAGAGATTCTCTATAGATGTAACCGATGCTTTCGAAAAATACGATATAACCTCTAATATGAATTCAGTCTTTGTCAGGTTTAAGGCACCGGATTACCCGCTCCATGTGTATGTCAACGGACACGTTTTCAATAAAGATGGAAAGAAACAGCAGAGATTCCTCGGAGGTTCAGGATATTATAATGATTTAAAAAGAATCACAGCGAAAAGAGATGTAGACTGGCGTTCAAGCCACGTAAATGTAGGCATTAATACTCATTTAGGTCCTGTCGAGTTTGATATATCGCATGCTGAAAAAAGGTTCGATTCCAGAGGCGACAATGTCCTCTACGATTTCTACCGCTCTGGTGATAGTAGGGCAGCAGGATTATATCCCCACAATAGTATTCCTGATTCTAAAGGTTCTAAAAATACCTTAGCAATCCATACATCGTATACAGGAAAGCTGGTTGCCTCATTGACGCTTGCAAATTACAACAGAAGGAATGAGAATATCGGGGCAAAAGCGGATTATTTTCTTGGGAATGCAGATGTAACCTGGATGCCGGTACCTAAGCTGACATTCTTCATTAAATACAGACATAGAGAAACAGACACTGATAATCCGGATACCGTTACTATAACAGATCTGTTGGATCCGTCTAATTCTTATACGTATTCTGTCCGGCCATCCATATCTTCCAAGAAAGACAGTATATCCGGAATTATACGGTATAGGGCATTTAAGGGTGTTACGTTCCACGCTCAGTTATCGCACGTGAATACAGAAAGAGAGAATGCAGACGAATGGAAACTGTCGGAAACAACAGTAAAGGATACCGCTTCTCTCTCAGTGGTTATAAGAATTATGAAGAAACTGCATTTAAAATCGTCATACATTCATGAGGAGATAGATGCTCCTTCATACAATATAGAATCTGATAGAAAGGATAAAGGTAAAGTTTCTCTTTCATGGACTCCTTTACCCACCGTATTTACCTATCTGAGTTATGACTCGTTGATAGGAAAACGTGATAATATTTCTTATACCGTTAGCGACCAGCAGGTCATTGTTGGCGATGGTGATATATCATCCGGAAAGATATTTGGTATGATCGGTGTCAGTATTGCAAAGAATATTTCAGTTGATACAAGTTATGCGTATATAAATAACAAGACCACACAGCCTCTCATATACGGAAGTGACAATGCACCGCAATATATTAATGATGCTAATGTCCCGTATAAGGAGAAGACACATACTATTGCAGCAAACCTGAATTATAGACCCACGAAAGATACCGACCTTTTAACCGGGATAAGCTATACAGAGAGCAAAGCTAACTTTGTCCCATATGCACAAGAAGCAGTTGAAACTGTTTCAATTGCAGATTTTTCAGAATTAAAGATCCAACAGATTGGATTTACACTGCAAGGGCAATATGAATTCAGAAAAGGATGGGATATAGGCCTCCGATATTTTTACAGCGACTTTAACTACATTTATAACAACCCTCTGAATCCTTTTGAGGATAGTTGCGCACATATCGTTCTGTTAAGACTATCAAAGCGGTGGGAGTAATGAACAAAAGAGCAATTTTTACAGCTTTTGTTATTACTTTGGTAATTATTTTTTGTCATGTGCCATGCGGTTATTCTCAAGATCCCCAAGTAGGTGTTATTATGAGCAGCGATATCCCATATTTCAGAGATATTCATAATGAATTTACAGAGAATCTGAAGTTAAGAGGAATAAAGGCACATATCATTGTTCAGACGCCTGCTCCCGATGTGATGGCATGGATCAATGCAGCAAGAAAATTTGTCATTTTAAATATGGATGTTATCGTTACATACGGGTCTCCTGCTACGCAAGCTGTCCTTTCAGAGACATCAAAAATACCCGTAGTATTCGCAGGTGTTGATGAAAATAATAGATTAGGATTACAGGGGAAAAAAGCTACGGGGGTAACCTCAAGGGTGTCAATATTTAGTCTCCTGAAAAACCTTAAAGGGATTAAGAATTTTACCACGCTCGGTATTATTTATAACAGTGCAGAAAGATCTACTGTGCATGAGGTAGCTGAAATCGAACGTCTCTCGAGACAATTTTCTTTTAAAACCGTTAGGTTTAATATCAGAAATCGAGGAGACATCCAGATGATCAAGAATGTTGATGCCCTCTATATTACTTCGAGTTGCGCAGCTGCGGTGAGTATTAATGATATTGTAAAAATTGCAAGGCAAAACAAGATTCCAACAGCTTCTACAATGGGAGGACTTGAGGGGGAGGGAGTACTATTGACTCTTTTTACCGACCCACAAATACAGGGGAGAGAAGTTGCCCAGATGCTTGCACGTATACTGAAGGGAGAAAATCCGTCTTCCATCCCTGAGGAGATCCCGGAAAAAATACACCTTGTAATTAATCTAAAGGAAGCAACAGCTTTAGGGATAATAGTTCCATTCGATATCTTAAGTGTAGCTACTAGAGTAATAAAATAAATAATGAACCTTTAAAAGAGGTCAGTGAATACTACAGGGACCGGTAAATCGGTTTTCGTTTAAAATCGTTCTGGTAAGGAAAATCACCCGGAAAATCTATTTAAAAATAAGATGTAATGAATTTAGTAAGGTTTTTCACTCATGTGCTTATCAGTAAGGCTAAATATTCGCTCTACCTATATTCGTTTATGAACTGCCGGGTTTTGAAAGTTCAGCAATGATGTCGTATAAGGATTCAAGGGCCTTGTCCAGGTTCTCTATTTGTTTGGTTCCACCCTGTGCCATGTCCGGTTTGCCGCCACCTTTTCCGCCGGCAAGCTTTGTGATGCTTTTCACGATCTTTCCTGCATGGTATGTGTCCTTGAGATCTTTAGTCACCATGCAGACAATAGCAGCCTGGCTGTCGGTTACTGAAGAGACTACTATAATGCCGGATTTCAGTCTGTCACGAACATTATCTGCAAAGAGACGGAGTTCGTTTTGATTCAATCCGTCCTGCCTGATTTTTACTACTTTGACTCCATTGAGTTCATAGGCGTTTTCTACGGATTCGGATATCGTATCACCCGATGAGCCAGTTTTTAGTTTCTGCACTTCCCTTTCGAGGGATTTTATGTCGTTAAGGAGTTTTTCTATTTTTTCGAACGGTTCTTCGGTTCTCAACAGACCTTTGATCCTATCAAGCTCATCCATTTTATGTTTCAGATAATCAAGGGCATTTTTTCCTGTCATGGCTTCAATCCTTCGAATACCTGAAGCAACGCTTCCCTCTGACAGGATGACGAATAGTCCTATTTCTCCGGTGGATTTACAATGTGTTCCACCGCATAATTCTTTACTGAAATCGCCTGCTGAAATAACCCTGACGCTGTCACCATATTTTTCATCAAACAATGCAACTGCACCAGCTTGTATTGCTTTATCGATATCCATGGTTTCTATTCTAACGGGGAGGTCGTCTAGAATCTTTTTGTTGACTATATCTTCAATCATTTCCATTTCATCATCCTGCACAGCAGAAAAATGGGTGAAGTCGAATCTCAGTCTCTCCGGGTCAACGACGGAACCGGATTGTTTCACATGGTCACCAAGAACTTCTTTCAGTGCCTTGTGGAGAAGGTGCGTGGCCGTATGGTTTCTCATAATGGATTTTCTTCTTTCTTCGTCAACAGAACAGGTTACTTTATCGCCTCTGGTGATCTCTCCGGATTCTATTTTTATGTGATGAAGGTGAGCATTTGGATAAGGCTTGGTGGTATTGACAACCTTGATATGGGCTGTTTTTGAATCTATGGTTCCGGTATCACCTACCTGGCCTCCTGATTCAGCATAAAAGGATGTTTTATCAAGAAGTACATCTCCCTCATCACCTTCTGACAACTTATCCACTTTTTCACCATTTTTGAAAATAGCCACAATAACTGATTCGGTTTTAAAACTGTCATATCCTTCAAACAGTGAGTGTGAATATCCGCTCGGTTCTATTTTGATAGGAGGTAAAGTAACATCTACCCGTATCCCCTTTGAGCGCTCTTTCTGTAACTCCATCTCTCTTTGAAAACCTTCTTCATCAACTGTCAAATCAGCATCCATTGCAATATCCTTTGCGAAATCAAGGGGAAACCCATAGGTATCATAAAGCTTAAATATCTCATCTCCTGGGATTACCCGAAGACCTTCACTCTTTACTCTCGATAGGATATCATCGAGTATGTTCATTCCGGTCTCAATTGTTCTCAGGAAATTCTCCTCTTCTATTTTAAGAAGCTTTTTGGTTCTTTTCCTCTCTTTCTTAATTTCCGGATAGTGATTACCCATGATTGTAATGACTGAATCTACCAATTTATAGAGGCACGGTTCATGGAGATTTAGAAGTCGTGCATGCCGTGATGCCCTCCGGATGACCCTTCTCAGGACATATCCCCTCCCTTCATTTGAAGGAACGAGGCCTTCAGAGAGGAGAAAAACAGATGCACGTATGTGATCTGCAATGACCCGGAACGAGGGGTCTTTTTCCTTTGATAAACCGTACTCCGTACCTGAGAGGCTGGAAATGTCCTTTATTATAGGTGCAAATAGATCTGTATCGAAATTGTTTGTCTTGCCCTGAAGGACTGCGGTAATCCGTTCGAGACCCATCCCTGTGTCGATACTGGGTTTTGGAAGTGGCGTAAGAGTACCCTGTTCGTCCCTGTTAAATTGCATGAATACAAGGTTCCAGAGCTCAAGAAATCTGTCGCAGTCACATCCTACAGCGCAGTCGGGATTACCACATCCTATGTCGGGGCCTTGATCAATGATGATCTCGGAGCACGGTCCGCACGGTCCTGTGTCACCCATCTGCCAGAAATTATCCTGAGCACCAAGCCGGAAAATCTGTTTATCAGAAAGTCCGACAAGGTCAGCCCAGAGTTGTGCTGCCTCATCGTCTTTCTCATAGACAGATACGGAGAGCTTATCTTGCGGCAGCTTGAAATATTCGGTAAACAGTTCCCAGCTGAACAGGATAGCTTCTTTTTTAAAGTAATCACCAAAAGAAAAATTTCCGAGCATCTCAAAGAACGTATGGTGCCGTGACGTATGTCCGACGTTTTCGAGATCGCTGTGCTTTCCTCCTGCCCGCATGCTTTTCTGGCAGGATACAGCTCTCTTATAAGGACTTTTTTCGCGGCCTAAAAAAATTGTTTTAAATTGGACCATCCCCGCATTGACAAAAAGGAGGGTAGGGTCGTTCCACGGTATAAGCGGAGCACCCGGGACTATTGTGTGTCCCTTCGATTGAAAATATTCTAAGAAGGCAGTTCTTATTTGTGAACTTTTCATTAATATATTTGTTCTGCAGTTTGAAAGGAAGTGTCTATTCGCCGCTTACAAATATTAACTTACCATCGACAAAAACAAGGAGTCTTGAACCGAAAACTCCCAATTTCGAATAGACCCATTCCTCTCTCGTTTTCCCTTCGGGTGTTGGTTCAAGGAATTTGATGGAATTAGGAGCTCCCCATGCATATCGTACTTCTTGGGTGGTCATGCCGAGTTTTACTTCGCCCTGTCTGATATGTTCCTGTGTTTCAGGCGGGAATTGTTGTATCTCTTCTTCTGTGTAGCGAACTGACTTTGTGCAGCCGACCCCGAAAAGAAAACTTACAGCAAGAATAACGGTGATAAGTTTTTTCATTACAGATCCTCCTCATGCAAGATATTTTCCTTTAAGACCTTTTTTATTGTATCTGAAGAGTAGCCCCTTCTTGCAAGAAGACCATATAATCTCCTCTTAACTTTCAATGAGGAATAATTCCTGAGCGGTCGTATGTTCTTATGAAGAAGCCTCCGTGCATTGCATAAGTCTAAAGTTTCATCGTAGTCAAGTACTTCATTGATGATTTCACGCGGGACACCTCTATGATGCAAGAACAGTGAAGCTCCCTTTTGACTGAGGAGTTTTCTCGAAAGAGCGTCTCTCTTCAGAGACTCGGCTAAGGATCTGTCATCAATAAGTCCAAGATGTTTCAGATATTTAACCGTAGAAGATGCCACAGCTTTACTAATACCCTTTTTGACAAGTTTTTCCTTCAGTTCTTTTTCACTTCTCCCTCTGTAGCCGAGGAGCTTGAAGGCGTATTGCTTAGCCTTATCGTGAGAATCTGTCAATTTTCATCTCGTTTTTCGGAGGAGGTTTATCAATAGATTCGTCAAACGACATGTCACTTGTAGAATGAATCCCTTTCACCTTAAGGGCGAAATCGTCAGGGTTTGTAGCCTGTTTGAGCGCTTCTTCATACGTGATAAGTCCTGACTTGAAGAGGCCGAAGAGGGACTGGTCAAAACTCTGCATCCCGTAATGGAGTGTACCATGTTCGATCGTATCGGGTATCAATTTTGTCTTTTCAGAATCGACGATACAGTCTTTTATCATTGCTGTTGCTATAAGGATTTCGACAGCGGGAACCCTTCCTTTGCCGTCAGCTTTTGGGAGGAGCCTCATTGAAATAATCGATCTGAGCACCGAAGACAGTTGCATGCGTATCTGTTTATGTTGATAAGGGGGAAAAACAGAAATAATTCTATTAATCGTTTCAGGTGCGTCTATGGTATGCAGCGTGCTGAGAACAAGATGGCCGGTCTCTGCAGCGATAAGTGCTGTTTGGATTGTCTCAAAGTCGCGCATCTCTCCGACGAGTATGACATCCGGGTCCTGCCTGAGTGACTGCCTTAAAGCCTTACTGAATGACTCGGTGTCGCTCCCGATTTCCCTCTGATTGACAATGCTTTTCTTGTCCCTGTGGAGATATTCGATGGGGTCTTCAATAGTCATAATGTGCTCAGTCCGTGATGCATTTATGAGATCTATCATTGCTGCGAGCGTTGTTGATTTGCCGCTTCCCGTTGTTCCGGTAACAAGGATTAGGCCCCGCTGCTCCATAGAGATTTTCTTGATGACGTCAGGGAGGTTTAATTCCTCTACTGTCGGTATCTTCATGGGGATAACCCTGAAAACGATTCCAATAGTACCTCTCTGTATAAAGATACTGCATCTGAACCTTCCCAGACCAGGGACACTATAAGCAAGATCGATGTCATTCTTCTTTTTAAACATTTCACCCTGGCCTGGTGTCATGACAGAAAATGCAATCTTGACGCAATCTTCCTGGCTTAGTCTCTGCTCAGATGTTAGAGGGGTAAGTTGTCCGTCGATTCTTACTATAGGAGGAGACCCGACTTTTATATGGAGGTCTGAAGCATGTAATGCATGTGCCTTTTTTAAAAGTTCATTGATTTCCATGACTATCTCCTCAGGCTACACGACTCAAAGATTTTCTGTTCAATCTCTTTCAAAATTGAGTCATTGTTTTTTAAATATTCTTTTGAATTCTCTCTCCCCTGACCGATTCTGTTTCCATCATAGCTGTACCATGCACCAGATTTTTCGATTATGCCTTTTTCTACCCCAAGGTCAATAATCTCTCCGACCCGTGAAATACCCTCATTGAAATAGATATCAAATTCAGCCTGTTTGAAAGGAGGTGCTACTTTGTTCTTTACAACCTTCACTCTTACCCGTCCGCCTTTCATTTCCTGATTTTCCTTGATGCTCTCTATTCTTCGGATGTCAAGCCTCATAGAGGCGTAAAACTTCAGTGCTGTCCCTCCACTTGTTGTCTCAGGGCTACCAAACATAACACCGATCTTCATCCTTATCTGATTAATGAACATGACGGTTGTATGAGATTTCGAAATTGCAGCAGTAAGCTTTCGTAATGCCTGACTCATAAGCCGGGCCTGAAGCCCCGGCAGAGAATCTCCCATTTCTCCCTCTATTTCTGCTCTTGGTACGAGGGCAGCAACTGAATCAATTGCAATTATGTCAACAGCTCCGCTCCTGACAAGGGTCTCTGCAACCTCAAGTGCCTGTTCCCCTGTGTCCGGCTGAGATACAAGGAGATCTTCTATTTTAACGCCGAGCCGCTGGGCATAATTGATATCAAGTGCATGCTCGGCATCTATAAAGGCTGCTGTGCCGCCGCCCTTTTGGGCCTGTGCAATTGCACTTAATGCGAGGGTAGTTTTACCTGAGGACTCAGGCCCGTATATCTCGATAACCCTTCCCCGTGGATAGCCACCAATACCCGTTGCAACATCGAGTGCAAGGGAGCCGGTTGGAATTACCTGAATCCCTTCCGCTACTTGATCTGCACCGAGGCGCATGATTGCGCCCTTGCCGAAGCTCTTTTCTATTTGCGAAATTGCAAGCTCAAGTGCACGATTTTTATCTTTATTGGTCATCCTGCCTCCGTTTCTCTACGATCGTCAAAAGTTCTCAAGCGATACAACCATTTATGACAAAGTATTTTTTCCCAGAGGGATTTCATATAAACAGCTGTATTTGGCTCCCCGGGGGTTCAGCTCGCTCTTCATTATTTTAATCGTTTTGACATGAATATTTCCGAAATCTTTTTCTTTATATGAGTCAACTTCATCAACAAGATTCATGATGCCCTTTGGGGAGCGTACTCTGCCTAATGTAAGATGGGGGTTAAAATTCCTCTGTTCCTTCCTGAACCCTAGCGGTACCATAGCATTTTCAATATCAATATAAAGTTTTTTCAGTATTTCCGAGTCTTTAACTCCGATCCAGATCACTTTCGGATATCTCCTGTTGGGAAATACCCCTGTCGTATATATTCTAATATAAAACGGATCATAAGATAATACAACGTTAAAAAGACAGTCTCTTATTTTTGGTAAGACGCTTTCCGGTGTCTTGCCGAGAAATTTCAACGTTAGATGAATATCGTCGACCGGCACCCATTTTATATCAGCATGGTGTTTTTTCAGCCTGTCAATTATGTCGCTGAAATCTCGTCTTATTGGTTCAGGTATGTCCAGTGCTATAAAACATCTCAGATATGTATCAATAATACCTGCCATAATACTGTAATAATATTGAGGGTTTTCCTGCTGTTGTTTTCATCAGTGCCCCATGAGCCTCACTATTTGAAGTATAACATTTGTATAGAGTGCTGCAACGATATCGTCAGCCATAACACCTGCACCCCCGCGAAATAGATGTTCTGCTGTCCGAATCGGGAACGGTTTTAGTATATCGAAAAATCTGAATAAAAAAAAGGCACTGAGGATATAAAAATAACTGTGAGGCAGAAAGAGAACAGCTATGAAATAACCGCAAAATTCATCTATGACTATATGACTGCTGTCCTTATCCGCTAAAAGTATCTCGGCATAATGAGACGATATGACACCGGCAGGGATGAGGAAGAACAGCATCATGATGTGGAGAAATATAGGGGGCTTTATAAGGATGAAAAGGGCACATGCGATGAGAGACCCAAAGGTACCGGGTGCCACAGGGATATATCCTATAAATCCAAGAGTTGCAACATGTCTGAAAAGGATCATAAAGTGTGTTTAAGATTTATTCCTGTATTATTTTGTAAGAAAAACTTATTTTTGCAGAACCTTCAAGTGAAGCCTTTACAGAGCAGTATTTATTCATCGAGAGCTCGATAGACCTTTTTACTGCTTCATCGGATATTTCCTTTCCTTTTACAATGAATTCTATCGTTATATCTGTAAATTTCTTTGGATATGTGTCAGCCTGTTTTCCTTTAACGGTTATCTCCACGCCTGTAATGTTCTGTTTCTTCTTTTTGAGGATTGAGACAATGTCCATTCCCGAACATCCTCCGATACCGATAAGGAGTAATTCCATCGGCCTCGGAGCAGTATTGTGGCCGCCGACTTCGGCGTTAGCATCCATGACTATTGCATGGCCTGAAGAGGCTGATCCTACAAACAGAAGACCCTTTACATATGATACAGTTGCAGTGTTCATGTAACGTCCTCCTTAAAATATTGATATAAAAACCATTATAAATTTGTTGTATAGTAAAAGGAGCAATCAAAGATAAATCATGATACCCGTTGCTTTTAAATGTATTCAAGACAGGTGTTTTTGTCAAGAAATAGACCGTAAATAAACCGTACAACAAAGAAATTTTCTTGTATTGAAAGCATTTTTTAAATAGACTATTATAAGTAATGTTATTTAAACATTGTTATAGTTTATGAAAAGAAGTGGATTCCATTTATCCTTGATGACTAAAGACATGCAGGCACTTATCCTGGCCGGGGGGGAAAACAAAAGGCTGCCTATGATTAAGGGATTCCTTGAGATAGATGGAAGAAGAATTATCGATTCAACTGTCGATATCCTTGAACAGATATTTGACAGGGTGCTCATTAGCACAAATAATCCGGAAGATTATTTTTACCTCGGGATACCGATGGTGGGAGACACGATGAGGCAGAGAGGTCCCATGACGGGCATACTTTCTGCGCTTAACATCCCTGAAATTTCTGAAATCTTTGTGACAGCATGCGACATGCCTTTTATCAGGAGTGAGCTCATTCAGTATATCGTGGAGCAATGGGATAAAAAATGGGACGCTGCGGTTCCTCTGTTTGATGAAAAGCCCCAACCGCTCTTGGGAATATATTCAAAGACCCTTGTACATCACATGGAAACCAGTATCAAGCATGGCAAAAGGAGCCTCAGGAGTTTTCTTCAGGACATGCATGTTTTATATATCAATGAGAAAGATGTCAGAAGGATAGATCCGGAAGGACGGTCATTTGTCAATATAAATACGCTTGCAGACGTTAAGCAGGTGATCGGAGGGAGCGCTTAACCTGACAGGTGAAGGATAAATAATATTGAGATTTCGCGCACTTGTTACAAAAAAGTAAAAGAGGATATATGGATATGTCTTTCATGAATCAAATTTCAGGAAAGCTTTTCAAAAGAATATCAGCAAAGGAGGATTCTCAATGATTTTTCCATTCTTTGGACCTATAGGAACAACAGAGCTCATTATTATCCTGGTGATAGTCATTATTATCTTCGGCGCGAGCAGATTGCCGGAAATAGGGAAAGGCATAGGTCAGGCTATCAGAAACTTCAAGAAGGCGACAAACGAGCCTGAGGAAATAGATGTAACACCGAAGAAAAATACCCTTAAGGATGAGAAAAAGGAAGAAGCAAAATCAGATAAAAAAGACAGTGGATAGGGGCGCTGTTGCAGAAATCAGCCTGAAAGCGATAGAATCTAACCTGCAAATTGTCAAAAAGCTTGTCAAAAGGCGTCCGGTCATAGCAGTAGTCAAGGCAAATGCTTACGGGCATGGTGCTATAGAGGTCTCAAGAAGATTATCCCAACATAGTGTTTCCTCCCTTGCAGTTGCGTTCACCAGCGAAGCAATACAACTCAGAGAAGCAGGGATAAATACACCGATACTGGTATTGTTTGATAAGGGAGATGTCGAGCAGTTTTTTGATTTCAGACTTATGCCGGTTATCTGTAGTTTAAAAAATGCCGTGTGGTTTTCACGGATCGCAAAAAAAAGAGGTATTGTCATGAAAGTTCATGCCAAGGTTGATACGGGGATGGGAAGAATGGGATTAAGCGGCATGAACGTTATAAGCGATTTGGTTAAGATTTCAAAAATGGACAATCTGGAATTGGTAGGACTTATGAGCCATTTTTCAGAGGCAGACCTTTTTGACAGGTCATATGCGGAATTGCAGCTTAAGAGATTTCTGGATATGAGAGGAAAACTCTCTAAGATATTAAAACGAAAGATATTTTCTCATATAGCAAATAGTGCGGCTGTGCTGTCGTTTCCGGATGGATATCTTGATGCTGTAAGACCGGGACTGATGATTTACGGTTATTTGCCTTTTAGTCAGTTCAATTCAGACGTTCCTTTACTGAAAAGGGAAAAGAAGCGGGGGTATGCCCTGACTCCATCCATGCGAGTTGTATCAAGAGTCCTCTGCATGAAAACAATGCCCTCAGGGTTGCCGATAAGTTATGGAAGGACATTTATCACAAAGAGGACAAGCAGGATAGGGGTAATACCCGTCGGGTATGCCGATGGTTATAGCAGGTCTTTCTCAAATAATGCTTATGTACTTGTCAGGGGCAGGCGTGCACCTGTGGTAGGCCGCGTATGTATGGACTTGATGATGGTCGACCTCACAGATGTCAAGGGAGCCAGGGAAAACGACGAGGTTGTCATCATGGGGAACCAGGGGAAAGAATCGATAACAGCATATGAACTTGCTTCAAGGGCTGGTACGATACCCTATGAGATTCTTACTTCCCTCGGGAACAAGTCGAGGAAGATATATGCGGTGTAATGACTATGGTGTCGTCATTGTATTTATTCAGCACCCGGCCTCCTTTTCTGCAGGTGAATTTGGGAAGCAATTACAGGGATGAAAATTATTTTTATAACATTTATAATATGTGCACTTACTAAGGGATTCATAAGTAATGGCGTTATTATTGAAAAATCTCCCCTCACCCCTCTTTGCAAAAGAGGGGCAGATTCCCTCCCTTAGGCAAAGGGAGGTCAGGAGGGATTTTATAAATAATATCTTCATATATATTATGACCATATTAGTAAATATATAACAAAAACATTGGTGAACCATGAAAGGAGGTGGAAGCGTTGAAGATACCGTATATGAAACACGTTGCCTGGTATCTCGTTGTAGCAATGGTTATTATCAGTATAGCACCGAGGGTAGAGGCAGGATTTGCACCCTCAGATATAATGGAACAGAAGCAGGTAGACAGGACATCAGACCTTGAAAAAATCAGGGGTATTCTCGAGATGAAAGCAGTACGCGAGAGGCTAACGCAATTTGGGCTTTCGCATGACGAGATTACGGAAAGGTTATCACAACTCAGTGACGAGCAGATTCATCAACTCGCTCTTCAATTAGACGACCTCAGAGTGGGACAGGACAGTGGGCTTGGTATTATTATTGCAGTTCTTGTCATTATAATACTCGTTATCGTGATATTGCAACTCACCGGTCGCAAGGTCATCATAACGAAATAATCAGGGAGGGTTTCATCGTATAAAAGATATGTTTTTTCTTAAGGATGAATGAAGAGGATAGGAGAACGAAAAATATAAAAGTAACAAAGAATTTCTATCCTCCTTCATCCTTTATTATTTTTACCATTCTTCTTTTTTGTTCCTGCAACCCTATAAGCAATCTCCCCGCGTCCGGCAACAGTCAGTATATTGAAGATGTACCGTTCTATCCGCAGGAAGCGTATCAATGCGGACCTGCAGCCCTTGCCGGGGTACTGAACTACTGGGGAGTTCCTGTTACACCTCAGGAGGTAGCAGAAGAAATTTTCAGTAAATCGGCACGGGGGACGTTAAATATTGATATGGTACATTACGCCCGAAAAAAAGGATTACGGGCTATGTCTTACAGGGGGAGCACAGAAGATATAGAGAAAAAGATATACGATGGTTATCCGATGATTGTTCTTGTTGATTTGGGGTTTTCTTTATATCAGGCGAACCATTTCATGGTTATCTTAGGATTCAATGATAGTGGCGTTGTGGTAAATTCAGGGAAAATTAAGCGCAAAATTATATCATGGAAAGACTTTCATAAGGCATGGGAAAAAACACATTTCTGGACACTCCTTATAACACCTTGATAACGGGGAAAAAACGAAAAGCATATGCTGTATTGGCCGGTATAATAAAAAGGAACTATACAGACAGATTTTTACACGGTATATGCGTTATGTTCGTATCAGTCTGCCTAACCGCGTGTTCTTTACCAAGGATTGTCATATTGGACGATCCTTTGAGTCCTGAAGAACATCTGAATCTGGGTGTAACATATGAAAATAACGGCGAGCTGGATAATGCACTTGAGGAATATAAAAAGGCATCAAAAACCCTTCCCCGGGCCTATATATGCATGGGGAATATTTACTTCCAGAAAACAGAATTTGATCGTGCAGAAAAATATTATAAGAAGGCGATAAAGCATGATCCTGAAGCTTCTGACGCATATAATAATCTCGCCTGGCTTTATTATACAGAGAGGAAAAATCTTGATGAGGCTGAAGAACTTGTCTTAAGAGCTCTTCAACTAAACCCATCAAAACAGGATATCTATCACGACACTCTTGAGAAAATAAGGGAACTTAAAAGAGCAATGCAGTAAACACCGGACATATGCAGAGTGAAAATCCGCACACCAACGAACTTTACTTACAGTGCTTCGTAGTATCCTGTTATAATTTATGTAATGATATTCATTATTTTAAGGAGGTAATCCCGTGAAACAAAGAATTCAAGGCTCTGTCCTTGTCGTTGATGATGACCGGAGTGTCCTTTCATTTATCACAACGTTATTAGATAGTAAAGGTTACGCTGTGATTTCCTGCGAAAGCGGACATGAGGCACTTGAGAAGTTTCACGGCAACGAAATTGATGCAGTATTAACGGATATCATAATGCCTCACATGTCAGGAACAGAGCTTCTGAGCAAAGTCCGTGATGAGTATCCCAATGTACCCGTAATCCTGATGACAGGATACGCAGATCTTCATACTGCTGTTGATGCAATCAAGAAGGGGGTTTTTGACTTTATCATCAAACCGTACGAACCAGAACAGATTATACGATCGTTAGAAAAGGCTCTCCGGAATAAAAGAATGATTGAAATGGAGAGAATCTATAAACAGTTACTTGAAGAGTTTAATCAGCAGATAGAAAACCTGATATCAGAGAGGACAATGAATCTTATGGCGCTCACAGTAGCTGATAGGGTAAGAAATCCTGCTACAGTGATCGGTTATATAGGGAAGAAGATGCTACAGAGAAGCGATATCAGCAAGGACTTCAGAGAAAATCTTTCATGCATTATAGAAGAGACGGAAAAACTTCAAAACATCGTGAGTGATTTTCACTCACTTCTCAAATTGAAAGAGTCAAACTTCAAATATGAAGATATAAACGAAGTTGTGGAAAATGTTGTATCTACTCTCGAAAATAAGAATGTAAAAATCGTATCGAGGCTCTCGGAACATCCTTTAAAGATTAACATGCAGAAGAATCTCCTCAAGATAGCAACGTACCTGCTCATAAAAAACTCACTTGAAGCGACCCCGGAGGGGGGAACCGTATCAATAGAAACCCGCCAGGACGCAGACAATACAATCCTTGAAATTAGTGATTCCGGACAGGGCATGCCGGAAGATATCAAGGAAAAGATTTTTGATCCGTTTTTCAGTACGAAGAAGAGCAGTTTCGGAATGGGGTTGCCTTTGGTGAAGCAGATCGTAAAAGAACATTATGGGAAAATAGAAGTCGACAGCAAGGCAGGCCAGGGGACTATATTCCGTCTACATCTTCCTGTGCGGTGGACAAAAGAGATGCAAGCATAGTTTAGCTGTGTAATAATAATTTAAAGTTTGGATTCAGCAATGCCGGAAAATTTGAATGTACCTCTCGCCAGCTTGTCAAGATAAAAGCACTCTAAGAACCGATGTCCCCTATTCTCGATAAAAAGCTTCGGAAGTCACCACATAGTTATTTTTTGACGTCCTTCCCACCAAGGCGGAACAATCTCACGAGAAAATCTCCCAGGTTAGGAGAGATGCAGTTGGTCATGTAAAGGAGTTTCGGGCCTATATAGGGTACCAGGACATTTGTCTTTTTCTTATAAATCGATTTCATTATTCTCCTTGCAACGTATTCGGGAGGTACTTTTCTGGATAGGAGGGGTACTTCCACATTAGCGGTCATGGGAGTGTTTACCCGGGAAGGGAAAATTGTCGTTACGGTTATGCCGTGCTCTTTGAGTTCTTGCCTCAGCACCTCTGCAAATCCGGTCACAGCGAATTTTGACGCTACGTATGCTGAGTCCGGAGGGAGTCCCTTCAGTCCATCAAAAGAAGAAACGACGATTATATGGCCGTTTTTTCTGGAAAGCATGTGCGGAAGAACCTCGTAAATGCAGAATATGCTCCCGTAGAAATTTGTATCCATGACGTGCTGAATATCTTCCATGGGGAGGTCCCTGGCAGGGCAACGCCAGTAAATACCCGCATTGCATATGAAGATATCTATCTTGCCGAATTGCCTGAGCGTGGAATCAACAAGGTGTCTGACCTGGTTTCTGTCTGTTATATCAGTAGAGATCGAAACTGCTTTCCCGCCTTCGGAAGTTATCTCCTTTTCCACCTTTTGCAGGTTTTCCAAAGTTCGCGCAGCAAGTACGGTACAAAAGCCTTTCCGGGCGAGTGCCTTTGAGGTTGCCTTTCCTATTCCGCTCGAAGCTCCTGTTATGATTACAACTCTGTCTTCATCCATTGGTGTTTATATTTGATAGTACGATTCCTGCTGAAATTCAATTGTAAAAGAAAAAACTGTTTTTTTAAAGAACAATAAATTTTTATAAGAAACCCAATATATATTAAGCAAATTCTTTTAAAAACCTATAACGATTATGTATAAAACCTGTAAAACCTGTAGATTTTGAATATCTCAACAATAGATTATCTGAACTTTTGTTGTAGCTTTTTGAAGGGTAGGGTGGGTATCTGCAGAGGCTGCCCGGAATTTAGGGGTAACAACGTCAGCAATATATAACATGCTTAAAAGACAAAACAATAAGTTCAATTAATAAAGAACGTCCCCTAATCTACATTGCCAGAATAATGTAGATTTAAGCCGTATTTGTTTAAATAGAGCCAAATATCCTCTACCCATAAGATATTTATATTGTTATAATCATAAAAGTAGAATATTTAGGGGGTTTAGTGCATCCTATGAAGACAAACGTCTTCATAGCTATAATCATCATATGCTTGACCATAGCATTAGCCTTTAATTTCATAGCCTTAGCAGCCATAGATGCCCCCCCATAACGAGAGTAATAACGTAAACTGTGGAAGCTGTCATGGCCAGGGTATCCTTGAGTCACCTTTCTGGGGTGGAACCATGTCATATGACCAGCTCTGTCTGAACTGCCACACAGCATCATCAGGCCCTTATACAGAAACCAATGCACCTCTTGTAAAGACCCATTCAAGTGAAAATACCAGTGAGAATTATGGTGTATGGTCATGGGAGTGCAAAAACTGTCATGACCCTCATTATCAAAAGCAGAAGAACTATAAGAGTACAGATTGGAACAATCTTTATCTTGCCTACGGGACGATAACGTCGTATGAATACTATGATCCGGACGACTACGAGGTTACATATTTTGATCCTGATCTAAGAGATACAAGCGTAATAGTATATTCTTCCATAATCTATAAAACCCAAACAGGCTGGGATGCCGCAAAACTATCAGGAAAGACAGAGGTCTGTCGTCGTACCATCTTGTTCCCTAATGTAAAGAAGCTTGGGTATAGCTACCCGATAATAGCTGTAGATGAAGGTGCGAATACGATAAAGGTAAAAGGAGATATAGGGCCAGTATATAAATACATCTCTCCACCAACGGATTTCATCGTTCTGTACGGGCAGTATATCAGGGATAATATTGATGGCAATCAGGTAAAGTTTTTTGACCAGACGGGAACCAACTCCTTTGCGGACGGCGATACGACGATTAACGGCATCTGCGAGGTCTGCCATACTCTGACCTCGCATTGGCGCAATGACGGGACCCTGGCCGGGACAGGCGTTCACAGCGAGCTGGGCGGAGGCAAATGCACCGTGTGTCATAATCATACCGACGGCTTCGACCCCTTTAACCACCTCGCGGAAGGCGCCGTGGCGCCGGCAGCGGCCTGCATCGTCTGCCACGAAACGGTCGACCCGGTATCCGACGTACACGGCAATAATTGCGGACTGTGCCACGCCGATTCCAACGGCGCCTATAGGTTACATGGGGACGTTGTTGAATAAGTTGACTTTCTCATAAAATCTTTTAAATGCATGTTTCGAATGATATTCATTATTTTTCATCATATACTAGAAATAAGTCTTTGCAGGTGGACTTTATATCAGCCGAAAGCGGGTAAGGTGCAGGAGGATTGATGTAGTGAGGATATAATTCTACTTTTCCTTTTCTCTTAAAAATCCTATCCTCTTTCTTTGTTTCTGGGGAGGTTCCATTAATTGTCGAATAGCGTCAAAAACTATCTTGAACTGGGAGTCATATTTCTTTTCCATTTCCTCAATTTTCAGTCTTAATTCTTTGTGGGTTGCAAACATTTTCCTGATCTTTGTAAATGTTCTCATTATCTGGATGTTTACTGTTATCGCACGTTCGCTATTCAGAACACTTGAAAGCATGGCAACTCCATTCTCTGTGAATGCATATGGTCTTTTTCTTAATCCCATCTTCTCTTTATTGGATATCACAATTTGTGATTTCCAATTATCCATCTCTTCTTTGTTAACTGAAACATAGAGTCTTCAGGAAAACGCCTGATATTTCTTCTTACAGCCTGATTCAACATCCTCGTTTCTACACCATAGAGCATTGCCAAATCTCTATCCAGCATGACTTTCTGCCCACGAATAAAAAGGATTTTTCTTTCTATTACTTCCACAGGGACTGTGGTTTCCATTAACCCTCCAATTTATGTTTTAATATTTTTTATTAGTATATGTCCGAAAATTCTGCAAATAGCAAAGTTTATCCTTATAACATTTACAAAATAACCTACCAAAATAACTATGGGGATTCGTTCTATTCTTAATTTTATAGAAAGCAATATGCTTAAATAAAACACTATTTGTCAAGGAAAAATACTCATCTTTTTTTGTGGATGAAAATAGGAGACACTTCATTGTTTTACTAAAAAACATAATGCAAGAAGGATATATTGTTACGGATAATAATAAACATATTTCATCATGTGAAGGACATACTGACTCGCACCCATATAGAGGGCGAACAAGATATCCCATTCAGGCAGCGGGTTCATCTAAAAGAGGGAGAGATACCCATCGGGAGACAAGCTGGTAGCAAGCATTACCATATTGATAGCACGATGCTCCGTCCAGCTCCGGGATTCTCTATTATTGCGCTCAAGCCAGAAATTATTGATCAGCTCACTAATATGGGCATAGTCCATGATACTTCGGATACGCGAAAGGATATCTTGCTTCTTTTTGAAGATACCCGGATATTGCTCAATCAACCCTTGAAATTTCATAATGGCCTGTAATCCGATCGACAATCCCAACTCCCGAAAGGCCAGCCGATAATGGGCGGGGAACTTGAGGGGAGACTTTCTTATAAAGTAATCCAACCCGGTCAGGGCATCATCCAGAACAGCCTTAAGTAGGTCGGGGCGTATGAAACTGTCTGCAATAATTAACTGTGCCATCTTGTAAGCGCCGATCAAGAGACCGGCAATGCCAAGCGGGTCATCGGTGGTCCAGTTTTTCCCCTCACAAAGTAAGACCATGTCTGCAATTTCCACGCTGAGATCCGGTAACGTTGATCGCTCCAAATATTTAGCTGTAGTCGCTTGAATCTCGCTGTAAGTGATCAGGCCGTCAAGAGGGTCGTGATGACCCATGGACGACACAAGTGGATATGAGAGGTCTATACTCATTTTCCAGTATAGGCGTTTCTCGCTTCTGTGCAACGGTAGATAAGTAAACTTTGCATGGGCCGTCTTTGCAAGCTCTATTGCCCAGCGGTTATAGGCCGGATCTCCGGTAACCCTGTTAACGCAAACGAGAGAATGCATCCACTGTGTCAGATAATGATAATACTGTCCGTCCCGATCCCATTCCAGGCTCTCATCAAAGGGATCATCAGGCTTTCGTTCGTTCATTTCTTTCCCGATCCTCAGCCCCCCTTTTGTCGGATGTCTACGACCTTCTTCCTCATCCAGGCCGCTAATCCAGCCAGTGCGCGGGTCATCTCTACGGTGTCTACCCAGTGTGTCATGCACCTGATCGACAATAAGCAGGGCGAGTTGCTTGTACTGCTCTTCACCCGTCTGACGATAGAGACCGATGAAATTACAGACTGCATAGGCATCAGTCCACAGATAGCGCTTCGGTAGGGAGTCCTCTGGCGAGAGTCCGGTAATCTTCGCAAATTCGATCATAAGTTCGTGAAGCATATGATTCCTCTGCATCTATAAGATTAAGATACAAAAAGAGGGCCGAAGGATCAAATGTTCAGACAGGATTCGCGATTCGGGTATCGAGCCGCCAGCGTGCTCATTTTTTAAAACCATCAAAACTGTTTCTCCGTGGGTGTGTTATGGCCGGAACCGTTAATCGTGTCTTTGACCGTTTGCTTGGGAAAGATTAAATCCAGAAGCAGAAAAAGTCTGAGTATATTTATCCAGGTGTGAGGGTTCCAACTTATTTCATGTTTTTTCACTACCTCTGATGGGTTTTTTCCTATCCCCCGCAATCTTATGTCGATTTTATTCAGAATTGAATTGACAAGGAGAATTTTCAGAATGACTGCTATGACCCATATGATGAGACATGCTATAAAGATGCTGAAATTTATATTATGTTCTTTTACTATAAATGACTGAATTACATAGACCAGAGCCAGAAAATCGACAAGAGTCATAATGATGCGAAAGGGAGCATAAAGGGCTTTTTTTTCGAAATGTCCTTCATCGAATAAATCTTTATTCCATTTTTGGATATAGTCACCCCACAGCGGTGTGTTAGGTAAATTTAAACTCTCTTTCAGCTCAGTTGACCATCGGTAACGTTGAAAATACGTTTCCAATTCTGCACAAAAATCAGATGCCCTCGCTATCTTTATTTCAGCGGCCAGGAGAAAATACATGAAACCACAGACAGAAAATCCTAATCCCAGAAGGATCAACATGCCGAAAAGAATATATGCTTTAAACAAATAAAAAGTTAGGGCAGATGCACCAATCAGAATAAATAATCCACTTTTTGTGACATCATACTGAAGTTTGAGACTCTCGGTTATTTCTTTTCTTGGATGCTCACATGCTTTCAAATACAGAGAAAACTCAGTTTCAAAAACTCTACTCTTGCTGGTATCAGTAAAATACTGAGCGTATATTTGATTTAAACGTTGTTTAAGCTCGGCAATCTTGTTTTTTAATTCCTGCTCGTTTTCATTCATGTTGTCCTCTTAATTCTTTTTCAGTAATGAACTACCCCGCAGCAAGCTGCGAGGTATCTTAACCTTCCCCTCCCTTGAGGGGAGGGCATAATTGGACACCCCGAAGCTGAGCTTCGAGGAATTCTCTGATTAAAGATCTGGTTATAATAATATCATTTTATATGTGATTTTATAAATTATATAGGATTTCCGAATAGGGGATTGCTTAGAACCGGTGGTGAGTCAATGTTACTTTCGGAACTCAACTCCTTTGGCGGAATGTTGCGGTATTTGGGTTACTGAAGGAGGAACAATAAATCTTCAGGTAAGTATATTGTAACGTTTATCGAGAGATCATTAATATCTTGTCAATGGCAGCTACTTCGGAATTGTAAAGAAAAAGTTGTTTCCGTATTGTGTAGCCTCGTAACCGAAAATGCCACCATGCATTTCAATGGCATTCTTGATAAAAGTCAGACCATGTCCTGTGCCGGGACTATTGGCGACATTAGACCCGCGGTATCCATCCTCAAAAATTTTCTCCCTCTCATCGGGATTAATATGTGCTCCTGTGCTGAAGACGTTATACTTGATACCGTCTTTTGCAGGTCCAAAGAAGTCCTTGATAATCTCCCGACCGTATGAAATATTCTTTTTCTTATCTCCCTCATGCGTAATAATTTCACGCGTATATTTGAGGGCATTTGAGAAGAGGTTAGCGTAAACCTGAGAAAGAAGGCCGATATCCACAACACTTATGATCTCTGCATCAGGGATTCCACTGCACTGGTCGTCTATTGAAATGCCCATCTGCTTGAACCGCTCCGTAAAACGTTCGACCTGGGGTTGAATGACATCTTTATTCATATTACACTGCTTTTTCAGGAGAGTAAGGCGTCCTTTGTCGAAGTGGCTTCTCCGCAAGAGCGTCTCGAGGAACAGGCTCATGTGTTTATGGTGTTTCTCGATATTTTCAAGTTCTTCAGTCAGGCCACGGTTAACCTCTATGAGTTCAGTTAAAATATGCTCTATAGGTATCTGTTCGGTCGTATTGTTTTCTAAATTACCGCTGAGGAGTGTCTCCAACTCAGTGTTTTTTTGTATTTTTTTTCTGAGATGTTTCAGAAAAAGCTTGTAGATCATGTTCGGTGTAATGATATTGTGCTCGATATCAGCAACAAGGGTACGGATGAATTTTAAGTGCTCTATGTTTTTCTCAAAAAGAAGCCTGTTATGAATGTTAAATCCGATCCGGTTAGCATATTTCTCAAAAAAAAGAGCCTGATTTTGAGCTAAATTTTTTGCATGATATACTTCCAACAGGCCGAGAACTTCGTCTTTTGTTTTGAAAGGAAGTTGATCAATGAGAAATCTGTTCCCGCGGATAGTCAAAACCAGGCTGTTTTGAGTAACATAAGGGGATTTACCGGGTACTACATAGTCTGGGGGATGTTTATGAAGTTCATAGCCATCATCTTCTGTTTTTGCGACAAGAACTATTTCCTGCAGTTTTGGTTCTATGAGATATAATCGTGCATCAAGATTAAAGAAAATATTCGGAATCCAGACACAGAGAGCATAAAAGTCATCAATGCTTTCAAATTCCTGCGCCAAGTCAAAAAAAGCAGTTAAGGCACTGTTTTCAGTCCACGTGAAATTGTAATTTGTATAATCGAGCTTTTTCGATTCTATCCGATTGCGTATGAATGCCAGGTCTACCATCTTTTTTTACGTAATTTATTATAGCAGAAGTCTTTTTGTTGAGCATACTGACATTTCCAATAGGTCTATTGAAAAAAATAAACGGTATACGGTATAAGGATAAAGGAAATGACCAGAAAAGAATTAAGGCTTTTTCGGCAGGTGAATAAAGACTTTGCTGTTTAAGATGCCTTTATCCCAATCATGCCATACATTCGGATCTTTTCTGCAGTGATATTTTCGACATCTTTTGGGACGGTCATTATAAATGCAGCACCGGAGATGTTTTCTGTCCAGATGGGGGCAAAACCCGTCTTTTCCCCGGGCAATAAAATAAGGCCTTTTCTCATTCCATTTGATTATGCCTTTGGCGACCTCTTCTTTTGTCAGGGCAAAGATAAAGCTGCAGCAGATAGACTTGCAGGTTCTCCTTCTCTTACAGCCGTGAGACGGGACCGTTTCTTCAGTATTATCCTCATCCCCGTAAATAAACATGCTGCCGCTTTCCATGAGCTTTTCGATTAATTTTTTGAGGTGAGCCCGCTCTTCGTCCGGTATCATGGTATCTTCAACATCAGTCATATGTTTATCTTCGGTCATATAATCACTCCCTTAAAAATATTAGTTTATTTAATTTAGCAAAAAATTATCAATTTATAAACTCATCGTTTAAAGTTGATCATCAGTTTCATGTTAGATTATCCTTGACTACTTGAAAAATGTTGACTTATGATTAACTTAGTAAAATCGAGATGGAAATTACCAAATTTATAACCATAAAAGGAGAGTAATTATGAAAAAGGTTGAATTGATCGATATGTTAAACAGGGATATGAAAGAAGAGCATGCCGCAATCATACGCTATCTTGTCCACGGCTGGCTGGAAGGTGAAGGCACCTCTATCGGAGCAAGCCTAATTTCTCGTTCAAGAGAAGAGATGTGGCATATGCACTGGCTTGGATTTATTGTCTGTAAACTGGGCGGAGAGCCGGATTTCGTTCCAGCACCATATCCGTATGACCCCACGGACAGGGCTACGATATTCAAGTCCTATGTAGAATATGAGGAAAGGCTCATACCGCATTACAACGGAGAGGCTGACAGGGTCAGTGACCCACGTATTAAGCGGGTGCTCCAGAGGGAGGCCTGGGAATCTGCAATTCACGCCAGGAAATTTCAAAGGATGTTGGACAAGCTCACTCCTGAAAAGGCTCACAGCTTACCCGGTGCCGAAACAGAGTTGCCCCGTGAATTCCTTGACAGGTTGCAGGATGAGGTTACAAGCAAATATAACGAGATGCTCCAGCACATCAGGTATTCATGGGTAATGCAAAAAAAGGACGGGATTATGTCGTGGCAGCTCATGGATCAGGCCATGGAAAAGATGAAGCAGATATCCCATTTTGCCGAGGATGTTGCTGAAAATGGCATTCCGGTTCAGTTCAACCCTGACGAGATTGATCTTAATAAATCCAAATTGAAAGCCCTGAAGAGGGCTGCAGATGATGTAAGAAACGCTCGTGAACGTCACCTGCGCCTGAGAGACGACGAAGAGTTCAGGAAACATGGCGGTCTCGTTATCAACATGGATCTGACAATACAGCAGGAGCAGTATCAGGCAGAGGAAATCGAAGATATGGGGAAGAAGTAGAGAAGCGCAGGGTTAAAGAAGACCGGTCAGATCGTATATGTCTGATGTTTTCGTTTTTTTTTACATAATGAAATAAAAAAAAAGATAATGGGTACGTGTGCACTATGTGAAGAAAAATACGAAAACATTTCTAAAGAGATGAACGTATGCCTGAACTGTATCCGGGAAAGGCCTCAGGCGGCATTAATGGTTGCAATGAAGGCACACTCACAGAGAAAAGCTTCATATGGCACTCACAGGTATTACTAATAAAAGGACAATGGATAATTTCATAAGGGCAGGTGAGAAGATAAAGGAAAGACCTGTCCCTCCGTTCCTAATTGCAAGTACACTGCTAGTGCCGGGATATATAGATGAGCATGAGATACGCAATATTGCGAGATTTATTGCTTCAGTAGATCAAGAAATCCCATACAGCCTCCTTGCTTTTTATCCGCACTTCTTCATGTCAGACATGCCTCTAACCCACAGAAAAATTGCAGATGCATGTCTCAAAGCAGCCCGGGAAGATGGCCTTAAAAATGTTCGGTTGGGAAATTTGCATTTGCTTTCTTGAAAATAGCTTTGTGTAATACTTTAATATATACCCTTTGGTAAAAAGGGGTTCAGGGAGATTTTATGAATCATAAAGCAGCTTTGACTGTTTCTTCAAATTTTTAAGAGGTTCATGCTCGTCTTTGCGTGACATTCAGGCATTTAAAAATCAAACAAAGGAGGAAAAAATATGAAGATATACGTTGTTTATTATTCGATGTATGGTCATATACATCGTATGGCCCAGGCAGTAGCAGCAGGTGCGAATGAAGTAAGGGGAGCAGAGGTTATTGTCCGTCGGGTACCTGAAACATTATCACCGGAAATCCTTAAAGAAATGAAAGCACTCGATGCACAGGGCGAATTCTCCAACATACCTCTATGTACTGTAGGTGAACTTGAATCAGCAGATGCTGTTATATTTGGAACGCCAACAAGATTTGGCAATATGTGCGGACAGATGAGGCAATTTCTCGATGCAACAGGCCAACTGTGGATTAAAGGAGCATTGGTAGGTAAAGTAGGGAGTGTCTTCACAAGTTCAAACACGCAACACGGAGGACAAGAAACTACAATTATCAGTTTTTATTTTACTCTTCTACACCAGGGTATGATCATTGCCGGATTACCATATGCCTTTCAGGGGCAGATGAGAACCGATGAAATAACAGGGTGTTCACCTTACGGGGCATCCACAATAGCAGGAGCTCAGGGAGAGCGTATGCCGAGTGAAAACGAACTTGCAGGGGCACGCTTCCAGGGAAGGCATGTCGCAACAATTGCCTCTAAGCTCGTGAGATAAGACTGTGTTCTGTGTTAACAGACTTATCCGGGGAGAATATCTTATCTCAGCACGACAAGGGAATTAATTGTAACAATCAGATGTAATCGTTCTTTACAAAAAATATCTTTACGATACTTTTCTGATAATGAATAATGGAATTTATTTGTGTATGGAAATTAAAATAGATCGAGCTTAAATTAAAAATAATAATTTGAAATGCATTTTTCCTTTGACAAAAGTAAAATTATTTTATATAAATTCAAGATAAGGGGTGTTTTTATGTACTTCCTTCACAGAGGAGGTTCAGAGAGAAAGGAGGTGAGATATCTTGGCAGTAAAAAAGAAAGCAGCAGTAAAAAAGAAAGCAGCAACAAAGAAGAAAGCAACAAAGAAGACCGCAAAGAAGAAAAAGAAATAAGCTCCCTCCATCCTCAAATCTTATTTCTTTAGGCTGGGGACGAACATCCCCAGCCTTTCTTTTATTTTTAGTCTAACGAAACTGCATGTTGTATCCCGTTTGAATAATATGGTGCAAAGAGGCCAGGCTGAGGGCCTTGGGATAATATATTTATAATAGCAGTAAATACATAAAACAAATAAAAATAGACCTCTTAGTGAGCAAAAATGATTAAAATGAAATCCGGAAAGAGTTAAGAGGCAAGGACAATGCTTTCAATCAACAGTCTCAGGATGCTGCTTCGTCAGTCTGCTGAGGAACGGCAGGAACTGAAGAAATTGTATGCACAGTTACCGGGAACCCGATGCAAACGGAGGACGATCTGCTGTTCACTGTTACCTGAAATAGTTTTTATTGAAGCATTGTCAATTATCGACCTGATTATTCATTTGTCTCCTGATATGCGGAAGCATATTTGCAGGAAGGTTATAAGTTATTTCTTTTTGAACCCGGTTGAAATCATTATGTGCCCGTTTCTCGATGGCGATGAATGCCTGATTTACGAAGAACGGTTATTCGGGTGCAGAGCATACGGTCTGTGGTCCGTGGATTACTATGATAGCCTTGCGGTACGCAGCCGGCAGGGCAAGAAATATATCAGAACTCAGTGGGAAAAGTTGGGGGTATCGTTACCTAAGGAAGTTGTTGAATTCCAGGTACCGTATTGCTCACATGTCGAAAAAACGGATACCGAATGGATTAGTGATGATCAGCTTTTGCATGTTTTCGTACAAATTGAAGAACTGTCCGCAAAGTTTTTCAAATGGCACCGTCTCTTCAGCCAAATGTATTTTTACGACCTGAGCTTTTTTATATCATCCCTTTTTTATGGAACATCTGAAGCAGTCAATTTGAAATTTTCCATTGTCAATGACGTCATAAATAGGAGAACTAAAGCAAGACTCGAAGCAGTCGTTAATACTGTACCGGATGTTTTTACGGAACTGAGTTCATAAAGCAGCACAAAGAGAAGATTTTCATTATGTTTTTTTTAAACTATTGAAGCGTTTTTAAAAATGATTTATTATTCCCACATATGATTGCAACCACTAAATAATATGTGATCGTAACAGGAGGATATAATTATGTTCCATATAGCTCAGCCCGGAGACATTCTTGAAGGGAAGATTACCGATGTCTACTTCGAAAGGGCAATGAAGATATTAGGTAAGAAAGGGATAAATCCGGTCGTACGGGCTGAGTTTATCGCGAAAAGTCTGCCTCAGAACTGGCCTTGGTCCTTATTTGCAGGGCTTGAAGAAGCGCTGTTCTTGATGAAAAAACTCCCTGTCAAGGTGCGGGCTATGAAGGAAGGAACAGTTTTCTATCCCCTGGAACCTGTCATGGAAATCGAAGGCAGATACCAGGACTTCTGTATTTATGAGACAGCAATCCTTGGTTTGATATGTCAGGCATCCGGAGTTGCAACAAGGGCAGCCCGTTTCAAGAAACTCGCCGGGGAAAGACCTGTAATCAGTTTTGGTGCCCGAAGAATGCATCCGGTTCTTGCTCCCATGATAGAAAGGAATGCCTATATAGGAGGATGTGACGGTGTATCGGTTGTGAAATCCGCTGAACTCATTGGGCAAGACCCGATGGGCACTGTCCCCCATGCCTTGATTATCTGTTTTGGATCAACCGTTGAAGCTATGAAGGCATATGACGAAGTTTTGGAACCGAAGTTCAAGAGAGTTGCCCTAATTGATACGTTTCTTGACGAAAAATTCGAATGTCTTAATGTTGCTGAAGCATTGGGGAAAAGACTCTTTGCTGTAAGGTTTGATACTCCGTCTTCACGGAGGGGAAATTTTTACCGATTGATCGAGGAATGCCGGTGGGAAATGGATTTAAGAGGTTATAACCATGTGAAGTTTTACGTGAGCGGCGGAACAAAAGAAGAGGATATTCCTGTTCTCAATCCGATTGTCGACGGGTATGGTATAGGCACATCAATAAGCAATGCACCGGTCGTCGACTATTCGATGGATATCACGGAAGTTGAGGGCAGGCCATTAGCAAAACGGGGAAAGTGGTCCGGAAGCAAACGGGTACTGAGATGTCCGAAATGCGGTGCCTGTAAGATTGTTCCGAATCGAAAAGAAAAATATACATGCCCTTGTGGAAAGAAGTTTGAAGATATCCTCCTCCCCGTCCTCGATAACGGGAAACAGCTTATAAAGACAGAGTCTCCTGCGAGAATCAGGAAAACAGTGCTTGAAAATGTCAAGGCAATTTCTCTCGAATGATAAAACGATTCTCTATGCAAGTTTACAATGAACTACCTGTCATATCCTCATTTCTCTTAAAAGAATGGCATATGTTTATATTATCGTAGCAATACTGATCTGGAGTTCGCTGGGAATTATTATCCGGTTTGCGAACACCCAATTAACATGCACAATATTTTTCCCGGCACTCCTTGCTTTAATTGCACAAAGCACCATTCTACTTTCCACAAGAGAACGGAAAAATATCCCGGAGATCAAAAAAATACCGTATCTTTTTTTAATAGGCCCTGTTTTTATTCTGAACAGCCTTTCATTTTATTATGCTTTTACTCATACCACTATTGCCAACGCAGTATTTACCCACTATACGGCACCTATGTTTGTCGCCGTGCTTGCTCCGTTATTGCTCAGGGAATCAATTGACAGGTCAGTCATAACTGCAATAGTCTTATCTACCGCCGGCCTCCTCTTGATGTTCCACGAGTTTTCCCTGTCAGAGCAGCATATGAAAGGCATTGCTTCAGGGGTATTTTCCGGTCTTATGTATGCGTTGCTTATTATTTTAGGGAGGGCACTCGCCCAGAGGTTCAGGCCATTAGTTATAACCGTTTTCCAGAACCTTGTTGTTGTATTGATCCTTCTGCCTTTCATAAAAGAAGTGCCTTTAAACATATTCGGATACTTTTTATTATTGGGGCTTGTGCACTCTACAGCAGCACCGCTTCTGTACATCAGGGGCTTAAAGGAAGTTAAGGCAACCAGGGCTGCAATACTCGGATATATTGAACCGGTGGGAGCCATGATATTTGCTTTTATAGCTTTCAGGGAGATTCCACCGGTTGTCTCGTTCATCGGTGGCGCACTTATACTGTATTCAGGATATCTTACAATCAGGAGAAGACAGCCGGGTGAAAAACAGATATCGTAAGTTATGAACGTATAATGTCAACCGGCTGGATCATGGTTGCCTTTTTTGACGGATAAATACCTGCCAGTATGCCGACACCAACAGAAGCGAGGAAAGAGAATATATACCCTGATAACGGCATAGAGAACGGAAGTTTTGCCAGCACCAGGATAATAATCGTTACAATGAAGCTCAATACGACTCCAACAGTACCTCCGGTAAATGAAATAAAAGACGATTCTATAAGAAACTGAAATACTATATCTCTCTTTTTTGATCCAACTGCTCTTCTGATACCTATTTCGACTCTTCTTTCATTGATGATGAGTATCATGATTGAAAGGATACCAATACCACCGATGATGAATGCAATCACTGCGGAAACAGTCCCGAGGACTGTTATCATTGACATTGCCTGTGTCTTCAATGCGAGCACATCCTTCATATCGATGACGGTAAAATCATCATCTTGATCATCTTTAATCCCGTGGCGTTTTCTTAATATATCTTCTATCTGGGACTTTGCCAGCGGTATAGCTTTTTCGTCAATGACCTGGACGGAGATATTGCTTATATAATCCTTGTTTACAAATCTTCTCAGGAACGTGTTCAACGGCACAAATATCTGATTGTCCTGATTAAACCCGGAGAGGTCAACCCCTTTGCTTTCCATAATGCCTATGACCTGGCAGGGTACTCTCCAGATAAGGATATATTCACCTATGGGATTCTTATTACCGAAGAGTTTCTCCGCCACCTCACTGCCGAGAACGGCCACTTTACTCAGAGTTTCGTTATCGTTTTCGGTAATAAATCTCCCTTCACGGACGCTGAAGTTCCGTACTTCAGTATAATTCGGTGTCGTGCCGACAGTAAGCACCGTAGTGAGTACAATGCCGCCGTAACGCACGGGGAATGACTTGTTCCCCGAAGGTGAAAAAGCATTTATAAATTCTGAGCCATGGAGTATTGCATCTGCATCTCTTACGGTGAGTGTCGTGGCTTCACTCAACAACCTTGTCCTTGTACCGAATTTCCGAACTATCCCGCTTCTGACAATGAGCAGGTTTTTCCCAAAACTCTCTGCCTCCCTCTCGGTCTTTTCAGCCAGGGAACCTGATAGATTCGAAACAACTATCAAAGAGAAAGTACCGAGAAAAACGCCGAGGACAGCGAGGGCAGTCCTCAATTTGAAATTAGCGAGCGATCTTAAAGCGATCTTGAGATTCAAATATACTCTTTTCATCCGCGAATGGCCTCTATAGGGTTCAGGTCTGATGCGCGTTTTGCGGGCTGCAGTCCGAACCCGATACCAATAACCCATGAGAGGAATAAGCCTGCTGCAAATGCCTTCCATGAGAACTCTATCGGAAATTCTGCAATGAGCGTGAGTAATTCTTTGCCGGCAAAAGCAACAAGGAAACCTGCAATTCCCCCTGACGTAGTTATGATCACTGATTCTCCGAGGAACTGCAAAAGTATGTCCCCCCTTTTCGCTCCTGTTGCTCTCCGTATCCCTATCTCCTGTCTCCTTTCCTGTACGGAGAGTAAAAAGAGATTGGCGAGGACAAACCCGGCAACAATGAGAGATATCACCCCGGTTACACCGAGAAATGCCACTAGAGAACCTGTAAGGGCGACGAGGAACTTTATGATCTCTTTCGGGGATATAATAGTAAAATCATCAGGGTCTTCCGGAGGAGTTCTATGCCTGTTACGAAGAAACGACCTGAGTTCCTCAACGTAATAATAGAGGTTTTTCTGATCATAGAACCTCACCCTTAAAGCAGATACATATTGCGTCTCATTCTGCAACTTTCTCATGACTGTCGTAATAGGTAAAATGATCCTGTCGTCAAGAAGTGCTCCGGTCGGTGAGGTTCCCCGTTCGGTAAGAACACCGACAATCTCAACAGGTATCCTGTTTACAAGGATATATTTTCCAACAGGGTCTTCATTCCCGAAGAGTTCATTAACAACGTGTTGTCCGATCAGCCCAACATTGTGTAAACCTTTCACGTCTTCTTCGGTAAAATCAGACCCCTGGATAACAGGCCATGTCCAGGCACGGCTGTAATCACTCGTTGAACCTATTATGCGCGTCTGATACTTTTTATTTTTATACGAGACGGTAATATCTCCTATACTTGTCATTGGAACTACCAGATATGCACTGTCAAATGCCTGTTTTATTGCTTCGACATCAGCGAGCGTGATTGTTTTCTGTCTTTGTCCCACTGCTCTTGCCTCCTCACCTCCACCGAACACAAGAAGTGCATCAGGCCCAAACCGTTCGACGATTTCCAGTGCTTTTTTATAAGCACCCTCGGTAGCAGCAACAATAGTAGTAATAGAAGCTACCCCGAGTGCTACACTAAGCAGGCAGAAGAAAGTCCTCATTTTGAAAGCCGTTACAGCCCTGATTGATTGGGATAGAAGATTAAAAAGTCTGTCCATCAAAGTAATTCAACAATGATTCCATCCTGGATATGCACGACTTTCTCTGCATAGCCAGCAACAGCGGCATCATGGGTGATGAGCACAACAGTCTTACCCTGTTTATTCATAGTGGTGAGGATATTCATTATTTCTTCGGTTGTTTTACTGTCAAGTTGCCCTGTTGGCTCGTCAGCAAGAACAAGGTCAGGGTTGTTTATCAATGCCCTCGCAATCGCCACACGCTGTTGTTCTCCGCCGGAGAGCTGGTTTGGCTTGAATTTAGCCCTTGCCTCGAGACCGACAAGCTGTAAGAGTTCCCGTGCATGTTTTTCTGATCCGTCTTTATGATGTTCGATATATAGTGTAGGCAACAAAACATTTTCAAGAACAGTAGCATATGGAAGGAGATAGAAGTTCTGGAAGACAAAGCCGATGTGCTCATTCCTGATTACTGATAGCTCGTCGTCGGTTAAATGTGAAACCTCCCTGTCAGCAAGGATGTAGCGGCCTGATGTAGGAACATCGAGGCAACCGATAATGTTCATGAGTGTCGTTTTCCCGGACCCTGATGTGCCCATGATCGAGACAAACTCGCCCTTTTCTATGTTCAGGTTGATCCCTTTCAATACCTCTACATCCTGGTCCCCCATCCTGTATGTTTTTCTGATATCTTCCATGAAACAGAGAGGCATGGTGTATCCCCTATTGTCCTTGAGGTTTCAAAGAAACAGGTAGGATTATTTTTGTTGCAAGCGTATCTCCCTCTTTGACCCCTGAGAGTATCTCGGTTTTATCTTCTCCCCTGATACCGGTCTCCAATATGACTTTTGCCGGTGTTTGAGGCCCGGTTACTTTATAGGCAATCTGTTCACCTTTTTCAAACTTGATCGCTGCGTTAGGAACTGTGAGTATGTCGTGTTTTTCATCATAGACTATCTTTATATGCGTTGTCATTTCAGGTCTCAGGAACGTGGCGTCTTCCTTTGATATCTTGACAATTGCCAGGTAATAAACGATATTATCTTTCACAACCGGCTCGGGATATATTTTATCAATAGTTCCGTGAAACAGTTTGCCGGGGAAGGTATCGACATAGTATTCTACCTGCTGCGACAGCTTTACCCTGCCGATATCAGTCTCATCAACATATATCCACATCTCAAGGAGCGTTGGATCAAGTATG
>Ga0209270_1000770_pt1 | contig 57634 bp, 38 predicted proteins | sample MTBAKSrepl1MetaG_FD_187456 | JGI IMG/M metagenome (GOLD analysis project Ga0209270, IMG submission 187456) | Enrichment culture microbial communities from Arthur Kill intertidal strait, New Jersey, USA, that are MTBE-degrading - MTBE-AKS1... | ecosystem: Environmental > Aquatic > Marine >... | reverse complement strand
GGATTTTTGCCGCGCCATCGGACGGGTTGCCCACCCCATCATCGACCGCACCGTCTCTGCATTCACAACGAAAATAGCCAGGCGCAGCCCCGCGAACGCGGGGCAGCGCCTGGAAAGATAGACAAATTGTATGGGTCGCGCCCCGCGGCCGCGGGGCGCGGAGAACAGGTTGCCGCGAACGCCGCACTTCCCCGCGCCCCGTCCCCGGGGCGCGCATTCTGCAAACACCATCGCTTGTCCAGGCGCTACCCGGCTACGCCGGGTTGCGCCTGGCTATTGTCTTTGAAACTGGAAGGGCTTGCCGGAGACCCGGCATTGCGGCACAGAGCTGGAGTTCACCATCATGCCCCTTTGGTTCCGGCTACGCCGGCTTAGGATTGCGAATCACAAGCACAAACCATCAACCATCAACGAATACAATCTCGCAGGTGCTATAATCGCTTGCATTCGCTGTGGAGGACGCCCGTGAAACCGTGGTACGAAGAATTGTTCGAGAACTACGCCGAGTCGTACGACCGCGAGGTGTTCACCCAGGGCACCGTGGCCGAGTGCGACTTCATCGAAGCGGAGCTGGGACACGATCGTACCCGCACCATCCTGGACATCGGCTGCGGCACCGGCCGCCACGCCATCGAGCTGGCCCGCCGGGGCTGGACGGTGACGGGCATCGACCTGTCGGCGGACCAGCTCCGCCGCGCCCGGGCCAAGGCCCGCGCCGCCGGCGTGACGGTGCGCTTCGAGCGCCGCGATGCCCGCCGCTTCCGCTTCGCCCGCCCGTTCGGCGCGGCCATCCTGATCTGCGAGGGGGCGTTTCCGCTCATGGAGACGGACGCCGAGAACTTCGAGATCCTGCGCTGCGCCGCGCGGGCGCTCGCGCCAGGCGCCCCCTTCATCCTGACCACGCTGAACGCGCTGTTCCCCCTGTACCACTCGGTCAAGGACTTTCTCGACCAGCACCCGTCGGGCGTGACCACCCAGGCCGGCACCTTCGATCTGCTCACCTTCCGGGACCGCTCCACCGTCGCGGTCACCGACGACTCCGGCCGGACCAGGACGCTGGCCACCGACGAGCGGTTCTACGCCCCCAGCGAGATCGCCTGGCTGCTCGCGTCGGCCGGGTTCACTGACATCGAGATCCGGGGGTGCGACACCGGCGTCCTAGACCGCAACCGGCCCCTCACCCCTGACGATTTCGAGATGCTGGTCATCGCCCGCCGGGCGGCAGAGGGGGCGTCTTAATAAACCGGTGAACAGTATTCCAACGAATCGATGTCTCCGGTCAGCCGGGCATGGCCGTGAAAAATGACTGCCTCGCCGCCGACGATCACATAGCGGACGTCGTGCTGATGGAGCAGCCCGATAAACTCGCGGATATCAGTCGAGAAGTGAGCGGCGTTTATAGGCGATGGGCGCATCGCGGACATCGGGAGCGTTCGTCCCGAATGCCCGTTCCCTGAGCGCTCTGGCGATGGCCTGACGCTCGGCGGGCGTCAGGCGAATTTCCTGTTCGATCTCCCATGCCCGCGCCTCTTCGAAGGAATGTGCAACATGAACAACGGGATCCACGGCGCTCCCTTAACTGCCGAATTTGCCATATTTTACATTATTCCGTCAGGTGGTTCAAGTCCGGTTCCCACAAACCAGCTTCGAGAAAATCAACGGTTTCTACGTCTAATATCCGTACCGCGTCGCAGACGATGACCGGTATCAAGGAGGGCCCATGACCAATGGCACACGCTCCGCTCCGCCCGTGCCGGCCGGTTGCTTTCGATTGGTGTCGGCCGCGCTGTTCCTGTTGGTGTCAGCCGCCGGTTTGACCGCCCAGGCGAACCCCGCTCCCGAGGCCGTCGAGACGGTCCGGCAGAACTACCGGGTGATCGAAGACGGGGTCAGGCAGGGGCTCTTCCGCCAGTGTCGGTTCGAGCTGGGCGGCGGACAGAATCCGACGGAATATACGATCCATTACCAGGGCGGCCGCGACGCCGATTTCGAGCGGGACCCGTACGCCGCGCCGTTCGCGCTGCGGCGGGTGGCGCTGCGCCGGGTGCTGCCGGCGGCGGGGCCGGGCACCGCCGTGTTCTACTATGACGCCGCCGGCGCGGTGAGCTTCGTGCTGGCCCAGGGACCGGACCTCTGCGCCACCGGACTCGACGACATCGCGCCGGCCACCGAGATCCGCGCCTATTTCGCCGGCGGCCGGCTGGTGCGGGCGATCTTCCGGAACCTCATGTCGGATGCGGCCGAGCTGACGTGGGACGCCGGCGGTCCCGCCGCGCCTGAGCTGCAAGCCCGGGCGGTGAAAGTCGAGGCGGCGTACGACCGCCGCGCCGGCGAGCTGCGGCAGGCCCTGGAGCTGCTGGCCAGGTAGCAGCGCGGGCTCGATCGGCCGCGCGCGAAGCGACTCACCGGAACAATCGGCGGACGACGTCGATGATGTCTTCCAGATCCGGGCCGCCGGCGTCGGCGGGCTCGTCCACAAAACCCCGGCTGCGATCGGACGCCCGGCGGGTCTCCAGCTCCAGGCGCTCGCGACGGAGCCGGGCGGATTCCTCGGCGAGGCGCTCTTTCTCCCTGGCCCGGGCCTTCTTCATGCCCCCCTCCCGGATGAACCGGATCACCTTCTGCAGCTCCTGGTAATCGAACCAGGTGCCGTCGGCCTTGCAGCAGTCGATGATGACCCCGGAGCAGCCGGCGAAATTAGTTCGGTGCATCAGCTTGCCGCAGACGGGGCAGGGGATGTAGTGCCGGCCGGCCGCCGCCGGGTCCGGCGCCCGGGCCGGGGCCCGCGCCGCGCCCAGCACCGCTTCCTGCTCCTCGCGCTCGGCGCAGATGCGCTCGAAGCTGGCGGTGTCGATCCAGAGGCCGCCGCAGGCGGCGCATTCGTCCACGTGGGCGGCGCCCACCCGGATCCGGTGCAGTTCGGCGGCGCAGCGGGGGCAGGCGCCGACGGCCGCCGCGGCGACCTCCCGGCTCGCCGCGGCGCCGCACCACGGGCAGTGGGCCATGCCCACGAACAGGGAACCGAAACACTCCGGGCAGGCCACCGTGGCGAGCGACGAGCCGCAGTAGGCGCAGCGGACGCTCGCCGGCGCGGCCTCAGCGCCGCATTGGGGGCAGCTCAGGGTGCCGGGACGCGGGGCGGGTGTTTGTTCGGGCATCTCGCGCTCCTCCAGCGGGCGGCCATCCGCCCAGGGTGTCGCTATCAGAGTTTATCGGCGCGGAGATCGATGTCAAGCCCGATGGCTTTCCGAAACGCCACCCTCAGTTCCGATAATTCTCCCCCTCAGTGGCCAGCTTGCCGACGATGGCGGCAACGGTGCGGGCGTGGGCGTTGGTGCCGGCGAAATCCTCGAAACGGCCGGGCACGAGGCGGGGGTCGGGATCGCCGAAGGTGTCGTAAATGAAAAGTTCGGCGCAGAAGAGGAGTTCGGCCAGGTTGAAATCGAGGGTGCGCACGTACATGTTGCAGATGGGGCGGTCGATCATGTAGTCCCGGCCATGGAGCTTGCGCCGGCATCTGGCGTAGTGCTCGAGTTCCAGCCGGTCGCGGCTGTCGGGGCGGGCACCCTGGGCGTAGACGGTGAGCCAGACGGAGGAGCCGTCGTCGCCGCTCCGGGGGAAAAGGGGGAGGATATACACATCCTCCCAGATGGTCCGGTCGTCGGACGAGTCCCAGACATGCGGGATGTAGTAGAGCCAGTTCATGGCGGCGTCCCCCTTGGAAAATCAGGGCGTAGTTTGGCGGGGGCGGAAAATATCTCAACCCGGGGAAGATATCGGGCGGATCCGGAGCGATGGCGTTGACACACGGATTCCGGGTGGTATATACCATTTCATTGAAAACGAAAGCGGGGCCGCATCGGGGCGGGAGGAGGATGACATCGCACGCATTTTCATCAGTTACAGCCATCGTGACCGGGCCTGGCTCGAGCGGCTGCAGGTTCATCTCAAGCCGCTGGAGCGGGCCGGCACCCTGGACCGCTGGGACGACACCCGCATTCAGGCAGGCGACTACTGGCGGGATGAAATCCGGAGGGGCTTGCAGGCGGCCGATGCCGCGATCTTGCTGGTGAGCGCCGATTTCCTGGCTTCGGATTTCATCACCACCGAGGAACTGCCCGAGCTCATCCGCGCGGAGAAAGACCGGGGCCTGCCCATCTTTGCGGTGGTGCTCAAGCCGTGCCGGATGGCCGGCACGGCGCTGGCGGAAATCCAGACCGTCCACCCCGTCAACCGGCCGGTGCTGCAGATGTCAGAGGCTGAGCAGGAATCCCTTTGGGCGAAGCTGGTCGATGAGCTCGAAGGGGCCCTGGCCCGCCGGACCGCCGGGCACATGACCCATGACAACGGGCCGTCGGCCGGTGCGCCCGCCTGCCTCTGGAACGTGCCGCTGGAGCAGAATCCCTTTTTCGCCGGCCGGGAAGACCTGCTCGCCTCCCTGCGTCAGGACATGCTGGCGACGGGCCGCGCCGCCCTGACGGGACTGGGCGGGATCGGCAAGACCCAGATCGCCGTGGAGTATGCCACCCGCTACCGGGACCATTACCAACAGGTGTTTTGGACCCGCGCGGCGGCCGAGCCGGACCTGATCGCCGGCTTCGTGGAGATCGGCCGGCTCCTGAACCTGTCCGAGGCGCATGATTCCGACCACGGACGAACCGTTGCGGCGGTGCGGCGCTGGCTCGACGGGCATCGCGGCTGGCTGCTGGTGTTCGACCACGCCGACCGGCCGGAGCTGCTCCGGGACTACCGGCCACGCAACCGCGAGGGCCACGTTCTGGCCACGTCGCGAAACCCGTCGCTGCAGTCGCTGGGCATTCCCCAGCCCATTGCCGTGGAACAGATGACTCCCGACGAGGCGACGGCGTTTCTGCGGCGGCGAACCGCCCGCATCGCCGGCGACCCCCGCGAAGACCAGGCCGTCGAAGAGCTGGGCCGCGAGCTGGGGTACCTGCCCCTGGCGCTGGAGCAGGCGGCCGCCTACATCACCGCCAACCAGACGCGATTCGTCGATTACCTGCGCGGCTATCGAAGCCGCCGCCTGGCCGTGCTCACCGCGGCGCCGGTGGCCGGAGAGTATCCGGAGTCGGTGGCCACCACCTGGGCGCTGAACTTCCGCGAGGTGTCGCAGAGCCCGCCGTCGGCCGAGTTGCTGCGTTTCTCCGCCTTCCTCTTCCCCGATGCCATCCCATTGGAGCTTATCGCCCGCGGCGCGCCGGATTTGGGACCCACCCTCGCGGCGGCGCTGGCCGGCGTCATGGAGGATCCCCTGCTGTTGGACGAGGCGCTGGAGCCGTTGCACCGCTACTCGCTCGTCCGCCGGAACGTGGCCGGACGCACCTACAGCATTCACCCCATCATGCAGGCCGTTCTGCTGGACAGCATGCCCGGCGAGGAACAGCGCATCTGGGTGGAGCGGGTGGTGCGCGCGCTCAAACGGACCTTCCCCCCGCCGGAGCCCGACCACTGGCCCGCCTGCGACCGGCTGCTGCCCCACGCCCAGGTCGTCGCCGGCCTGATCGAGAAATGGCGCCTCGATTTCCCCGAGGCCGGTTTCCTGCTCCTTGATGCGGGCGATTACCTGCGCCGCCGGGCCCGCTTCGCCGAGGCCGCCCAGATCCAGGGGCAGTTGTTGGCGCTGCGGGAGCGCCTGCTCGGGCCCGACCACTCGGCCGTGGCGGAGGCGCTGATCAGTTTGGCCAAACTCCACCGCAACCAGGGCCGCTACAGCGACGCCGAGCCGCTCATGGAGCGGGCGCTGGCGATCATGGAGCGGGCCCACGGCCCGGCGCACCCCGCGGTGGCCCGCGGGTTGAACACCCTGGCGGCGCTCCACGTTAATCTGGGGCGACTTGATGCGGCTGAACAGGTGGTCCGCCGCGGCCTGGCCATTTTCGAAGGATTGCCGGAAGCGGACCCCGTGCTCCTGGCCAAGACACTGACGAACCTGGGCGGGATCCTCAAGGCGCGGGGCGATCTGGCCGGAGCCGAGGCCTGCCTCCGGCGCTCCCTGCAGATCGAGGAGGCCGCGCTCGGCGCCGACAACCACCGCCTGACGGCCAACCTGACCCAGTTGGGTGACCTGTGCCGGATGCTGGGCCGCTTCGACGAGAGCGAGCGGTGTCTGCGCCGCGCCCTGCAACTGGACGAGGAAGCGCTGGGCGCCGATCACCCGGCCCTGGCCTGGAGCCTGTCCGGCCTGGCGGAACTGCACCTGGCGCAGGAGCGATTCGCCGACGCCGAGCCGTTGTTCCGGCGGAGCCTGGCGATCCGGGACAAGGCGTTCGGCGGGGACAACCCGCTGGTGGCCGAGTCGCTGGAGCGGTTGTCGGATCTTCTGCGGAGAATGGGGCGGGAGGGCGAGATCCCCGGATTAACGGCGCTTTCCGCCGGGAACGGCGGCGCCTCCCATTGAAACCAGTGGCTCGCCGGCCGGGGTGTGGAAGACTGCCGGCCGGCGAACACAACCCAAATTACTTGTCCAAGCCGGCGAGTTCGTAAGCCCGCTGGATCCGGTTGAAGGTTTCGGTGGTCAGCTCCGCAACGCTGAATGGCGTCTTCCCGGCCGAATCGATGTTGTTTTCCGCTCCCTCGAGCTGCTGCTCCGCCGCCTGATATGTCTCCTTGACCAGCCCGCCCTTCACGTTGCCGAGGCGTTTCTTGGCGTCCTTCAGAACCACGTCCTGGAGCAACTCCACCGTGACCTTTCGATACTCCTTCTCGGCGTGCTTGGCTTTCGCCCGCGCCTCCTTGACCTCGTCTTTCTCGCATTTCAGGCAAGCTTCGGAGAAGGATTTTTCCGCGTCCTTGAACGCCGTCTGCTTGAATATTTTTCCCCCGAACGCAAGCGCTTCCCGGCGGACGGTCAGCGTGTCCTTGAGCGCGGCGCGGGTCAACCCGGCGGCGTCGTCCGCCGCCTTCAGGGCGGCCATCGCCTGGTCGGCTTTCCGGCGGAGCTTGTCCGGCTTGTCGCCCTTCTTCGCCGCCTTCTGGTATTCGCTGAACAGCTTGTTGGCGGAGGCGAATTTCTTCGGCGCCAGGATGGCCACGTCGTCGGCCTTCGCCTGGGCGAACGCCGCTTCGACGGCTTGTTTTGCGTCGGCCGGGCGGGAGGTCTGGGCCGTGACGGCGGCCGTCAGGGCCAGCAGGCCTCCGGCGGTCAGGGCGCATACCCACAGGAATCGTGCCGCGCGGTGCGTCATGGCGCCTCCAATCCGGCAAGGTTTTCAAGACCGATGGTGGACAAAAACGGGGGTATTGTACCACAACCGGCGACTGTCAGGAGGCGCCGAACTCCCGGTGCGGCGTTCGGCGCCGGCCGCCGTCAGGCCCGGTTCAAATACTGCTTCCAAACCCGCTCCGGTTTCGATAGAATGCGTTTAGTCTTCATGTATTTCTGAACTATTCGTAGAGCCACGCAAGGAGGCATTATGTGCGCCAAGATCCGTGAGCAGGAAGCACTGGATTACCATTCACTCGGGCAGCCGGGCAAGATCGAGGTGGTCTCCTCCAAACCCTGTCTGACCCAGCGGGACCTGTCGCTGGCGTACACCCCCGGCGTCGCGATCCCCTGCCTGCACATCGAGAAAAACCCCGAGGACGTCTTCAAGTACACCAGCCGGGGCAACCTGGTGGCGGTGGTCTCCAACGGCACGGCGGTGCTGGGCCTGGGCGACATCGGCGCGCTGGCCGGCAAGCCGGTCATGGAGGGGAAGGGCGTCCTGTTCAAACGGTTCGCCAATATCGACGTGTTCGACATCGAGCTGGACACCCACGACCCGCAGGAGGTGATCCGCGCCGTCCAGCTCATGGAGCCCACCTTCGGCGGCATCAACCTGGAGGACATCAAGGCGCCCGAGTGCTTCCTCATCGAGGAGGAGCTCAAGCGGACCATGAACATCCCCGTCTTCCATGACGACCAGCACGGCACCGCCATCATCGGCGGCGCCGCGCTCATCAACGCGCTGGAGATCGTCGAGAAGGACATCAGCAAGGTGCGCCTGGTCGTCTGCGGCGCCGGCGCCGCCGGCATCGCCTGCGCCAACATGTTCTGCGACTTGGGAGTCGTGCGGGAAAACATCGTCATGCTGGACACGAAAGGCGTCATCTACAAGGGCCGCAAGGAAGGCATGAATCCGTACAAGGAGATGTACGCCTCGACGACCACCGCCCGCACGCTGGCCGAGGTCATGGAGGGCGCCGACGTCTTCTTCGGCCTGTCGACGAAGGACATGGTTTCCAAGAAGATGGTCCAGTCCATGGCCAAGAACCCCATCATCTTCGCCATGGCCAACCCCGACCCGGAAATCACCTATCCGGACGCCAAGGACGCCCGCCCCGACGTGATCATGGCCACCGGCCGCTCCGACTACCCGAACCAGGTGAACAACGTGCTGGGCTTCCCGTTCATCTTCCGCGGCGCCCTCGACGTGCGGGCCACCAAGATCAACAACGAGATGAAGATCGCCGCCTCGCACGCTCTGGCCAAGCTGGCCAAGGAGGACGTGCCCGACTCGGTCATCAAGGCCTACGGCGGCATCAAGCTCACGTTCGGCCGCGAGTACATCATCCCGAAGCCGTTCGACCCGCGCGTGCTGCTCTATGAGGCGCCCGCCGTGGCCCAGGCGGCCATCGACACGGGCGTGGCCACCAAGCCGTACGATGACATCGAGAAGTACCGCGAGCAGCTCGAGATGATGCTGGGCTTCTCGAAGAAGGTCATGCGCGTGGTCATCAACAAGGCCAAGGAGAAGCGGCAGCGGATCGTCTTCCCCGAGGGCGAGGAGGACAAGATCCTGCGCGCCGCCCAGATCATCGTGGACGAAAGCATCGCCACCCCGGTGCTGCTGGGCAATCAGGAGGTCATCCAGAACAAGATCACCCAGCTGGGCCTGGATCTCCACGATTACGAGGTCATCGATCCCCGGAAGTCCGACCGGGCGGAGTCGTTCGCTGAGCTGCTGGCCGAACGGCGCCGCTACAAGGGGATGACCCCCCGCACCGCCCGCAAGCTCATGCAGGACCCGGTCTATTTCGGCTGCATGCTGCTGGACCAGGGCCTGGCCGACGGCCTGGTCTCCGGCGTGACCTGTTCCTACCCCGAGACCATCCGGCCGGCGCTGCAGATCATCGGCCTCAAGCCCGGCGCCAAGCGCGTGGCCGGCCTCTACATGATGATTCTCAAGGATCGGATCCTGTTCCTGGCCGACACCACCGTCAACCTCAATCCAACCGCCGAGGAGCTAGCCGAGATCGCGGTCATGAGCGCCGACGCCGCCCGCTACTTCGAAATCGAGCCGAGGGTGGCCTTCATGTCCTACTCCAACTTCGGCTCCGTGGTCAACGCCGACATCCAGCGGATCCAGAAAGCCGTGGAGCTGGCCCGCCAGGCGCGGCCCGACCTGATCATCGACGGCGAGATGCAGGCCGACACCGCGCTGGTGGCCGAGCTGGCCCAGCAGAACTTCCCCCATTCCAAGATCCAGGGCGATGCCACCGTGCTTATTTTCCCCGAGCTGTTCAGCGCCAACACCGCCTACAAGCTGGTCCAGCACCTGGGCAAGGCCGACGCCATCGGTCCGATCCTGCTGGGCATGCGCAAGCCAGTCAACGTGATGCACCACAACGTGACCGTGGATGAGATCGTCAACCTGACCTCCATCACGGCGGTGGCCTCGAAGCACATGTAGCCCGCCGCGGCCCCGCTGCTTCACCCCGGCCGCCCCGCTCGCGGGGCGGCCGTTTTTTTGACGGACATCGGACATCGGACATCGGACTTCGGACTTCGGACTTCGGACTTCGGACATAGGACATCGGAGATCGGTCTTCTCATAATTGATGAATCTACCTCACAGCCAATTCACCGACTCACCGATTCACCGATTCACCGACTCACCGACTCACCGATTCACCGATTCACCCTTTGACTGTTCGAGCCGAAATTGGTTGACAACCCCGGCCGCTGTCATTATATTGTGTCATCTTTTTGGGGCTTTCGCCGGGCATGCACGCGCAGTTGTTGATGATCGGCAAGTTCAAGAACCGGGGCCTGGCGGCGCTCGTTGCGGATTACGCGGACCGGATCCGGCGCTTTCACCCGTTCCGCGTGGTCCATTTGAAAGAATCGCGGTATGCCGACGAAACCCGGGCCGGCGATCGCATCCGGGCCGAAGAAGCCGAGCGCTTCCTGGCCCAGATCCCGCCGGGATCACTCTGCGTCGTGCTGGACCGGGGCGGCAGGCGGCTCGATTCGGTCGCCTTCAGCCGCTGGCTGGAGCGGACGGCCGAGCCGGCCAACCGCCCGCTGGTCTTCGTGGTGGGCGGTTTCCTCGGCATCGACCGCCGGGTCCTGGAGCGGGCCGATCTCGTGCTGTCGCTCTCGGACATGACCCTGCCGCACGAGCTGGCTGTACTGATGCTCGCCGAGCAGCTCTTCCGGGCGTGCACCATCCGGCACCGGGTGCCGTATCACAAATGAAAGGAGATGGAGAGGGGATGCAGAAAAAGGACTTTGAAAAATACAAGAAAGCTCTGATGGCGAAACAGCAGGCGCTCCTCGACAGCGTCCAGGAGGCGGATAACTCCGGACGCGAGGTGGACGAAGACCCCAGCGACATCGCCGACGTGGCGTCCAGCGCCTACAACAAGGAGTTCTACTTCAATAAAAGCAGCGCCGACCGGAACACGCTGCGCCTCATCCAGGAGGCGCTGGCCCGGATCGAGCGGGGCCGTTTCGGGCGCTGCCAGGCGTGCGGCGTCGCCATCGAGGCCAAGCGCCTCAACGCCGTCCCCTGGGCCAAGTACTGCATCGGCTGCCAGGAAAAGAAAGAGAAGGGAACCCTGAGGGAATAGCACCGGGAGAGGGTCGTTTTCACCGCCCCCGCTGTTCTGCAACCGATCGCCCGTTTCCTCCACACCATGGCCAGCCTGGTCTGGCCGGACCACTGTCTCGTCTGCCGCTCGTTCCTCGAACAGCCGGACGAGCGGGGCGTCTGCCGGGAATGCCTGGCGCCGCTCCGCCCCCGCCCGGACGCCGTGACGTGCCCGCGCTGCGGCTATCCGCTGGCCACGCCCCTGGCGCTGTGCCCACCCTGCCGCGGGACCGCCTTCCTGTTCGACCGGGCCCGGTCGGTGGGCGAGTACGCCGGCTCCCTGCGGGAGTTGATCCACCACTTCAAGTTCGCCGGCGCCTCGCGGCTGGCCGGGCCGCTGGCCGGCCTGCTCGCGGACGCCGCCCGGCTTGACGGCGACCTCCCGGCCGGGGCGTGCGTGGCCGCGGTGCCCCTCCACCGGCGCCGCCGCCGCCAGCGCGGTTACGACCAGGCGGAGTTGCTGGCCCGCGCGGTGGCCCGCCGCCTGGGGCTGCCCCACCGGCGGCTGCTGCTCAAGGTCCGGGCGGTGCCGCCCCAGTCGTCGCTGGGGCTGGCGGAGCGCGCCGCCAACATCCGGGGCGCCTTCCGGGCCCGCCGCCTCCGCCGCGGCGCTCCGCCGACGGTGATTCTGGTGGACGACATCTTCACCACCGGCGCCACGCTCAACGACGCCTGCCGCGCCCTGACCGAGGCGGGGGTGGAGGCGATCCGCGTCCTGACCCTGGCCCGGGTGCCGCTGGCGTAGCGCCGGCCGGCCCGGTCGGCCGCGTGGGGCGGAGCGTTTGACAGTCCGCGGTGATCGTGCTAAAGTTTGCGTTCCCCCATCCGGGGCAGGTTGCACCAATGGACATCTTATCCCTAATTTTCGGCACCAGGAACGACCGGGAGCTCAAGCGCCTCCGTCCCGTCATCGCCAAGGTGAACGATCTGGAACCCCGGTTCCGGGCGATGCGTGACGAGGAGTTCGCCCCTCTCACCGCGTCGTTCCGCGAGCGCCTGGACCGGGTTGAGGACGACGAAGAGCGCAAGCGCTTCCTCGCCGAGATCATGCCGGAGGCGTTCGCCGCGGTCCGCGAGGTCTCCTGGCGCACCCTGCGCATGCGCCACTTCGACGTGCAGCTCCTCGGCGGCGCGGTGCTTCACGAGGGCCGGATCGCCGAGATGAAGACCGGCGAGGGCAAGACCCTGGTGGCCACGCTGCCCGCCTATCTCAACGCCCTGGCGGGACGGGGCGTTCATATCGTCACCGTCAACGACTACCTGGCCCGCCGTGACCGCGACTGGATGAATCCTATTTACCGGCTGCTCGGACTGACCACCGGCGTCATCGTCCACGACCTGGACGACCGCGAGCGCTACGAGGCCTACCGCTACGACATCACCTACGGTACCAACAACGAGATGGGCTTCGACTACCTGCGCGACAACATGAAGTTCGAGCTGGAGCACTGCGTCCAGCGCCCGCACTGGTACGCCATCGTCGACGAGGTGGACTCGATCCTCATCGACGAGGCGCGCACCCCGCTCATCATCTCGGGCCCGTCCGAGGAATCCACCGACAAGTACTATCGGATCGACCGGATCGTCCCCAAGCTCAAGCGCGACGTCGAGTACCTGGTGGACGAGAAAGCCCACACCGTCACCCTGACCGAGGACGGCATCCTCAAGGCCGAGAAGCTGCTGGGTGTCGAGAACCTGTTCGACCCCGTCCACATGGACCTGCAGCACCACATCAACCAGGCGCTGCGCGCCCACAACCTATACCAGCGCGACGTCAACTACGTGGTCAAGGACGGCCAGGTGCTCATCGTGGACGAGTTCACCGGCCGCCTCATGCCCGGCCGCCGCTGGAGCGACGGCCTGCACCAGGCGGTGGAGGCCAAGGAGGGGGTCAAGATCGAGCGCGAGAACCAGACCCTGGCCACCGTCACCTTCCAGAACTACTTCCGGATGTACAAGAAGCTGGCCGGCATGACGGGCACGGCGTCCACCGAGGCCGAGGAGTTCTGGAAGATCTACAAGCTCGAGGTCAACGAGATCCCCACCAACAAGAAGATGGTCCGCGACGACCATGCCGATGTCATCTACCGCACCCAGCGCGAGAAGTTCAACGCCATCGTCGACGAGATCGTCGAGCTCCACGAGGCCGGCCAGCCGGTGCTCGTGGGCACCGTGACCATCGACAAGTCGGAGCACATCTCCAAGATGCTCACCCGGAAGGGCATCCCGCACAATGTGCTGAACGCCAAATACCACGAGAAGGAAGCCGAGATCGTCGCCCAGGCCGGCCGCGAGGGGATGGTCACCATCGCCACGAACATGGCCGGCCGCGGCACGGACATCCTGCTCGGCGGCAACCCCGAGTTCATGGCCCGGGAGGAGTTCAAGAAGCGCAAGCTGGACTGGCGCGAGATCCCGCCCGAGGAATACCAGGCGATGGTGGAGCAGATGCGCGCCCAGGTGGCCGAGGGGCACGAGCGGGTCAAGACCGCCGGCGGCCTGCACATCCTCGGCACGGAACGCCACGAGGCGCGGCGCATCGACAACCAGCTCCGCGGCCGCGCCGGCCGCCAGGGCGATCCCGGCTCCTCGCGGTTCTACCTCAGCCTCGAGGACGATCTGATGCGGATCTACGGTGGGGAGCGGATCTCCGGCTTCATGAAGAGCATGGGCATGGACGAAGGCATCCCCATCGAGAGCGGGCTGGTCAGCCGCCAGATCGAAAAGGCGCAGAAGCAGGTGGAAGCTCAAAACTTCCAGGTCCGCAAGCACCTCCTCGAGTACGACGACGTGATGAACAAGCAGCGCGAGGCCATCTACAAGATGCGCCGCGAGCTGCTCGAGGGGAAGGAACAGCGCGATTACGTGATCGAGGTCGCCGGCGACATCCTCAACGGGCTCGTCGATACCTACGCTCCCGCCGACAAGCGCATCGATGAGTGGGACACGGCCAACCTCGACGTGAACCTCCGTTCGCAGTTCGGCCTCGACCTCAAGACGGCGGGGCTCGACCCGGCCGCCTTCGAGCGCCGCGAGCAGTTCGCCGACGCCCTGCGCGAGCGCACCCTGGCGGTGTTCGAGGCCAAGGAGCAGCAGCTCGGGCCCGAGTTCATGCGCCGCCTGGAACGCTACATCATGCTCCAGGTGCTCGACGGCCAGTGGAAGGACCACCTCCTGGCCCTGGACCACCTCAAGGAGGGGATCGGGCTCCGCGGCTACGGCCAGAAGGACCCGCTGGTGGAGTACAAGCGCGAGAGCTTCGACCTGTTCAACGACCTGCTCAACCGGATCGAGGAGGAATCGGTGCGGCTGCTCTGGCTGGTGGAAGCGCGGGTGGCCGACCGCCAGGAGGAGCACATGCAGCAGCGCCGCCAGGCCGCCGACCAGTCGCTGTCCTACAGCGGCGCCGGCGCCGCCGCGGCCGCCCCGGCCAAGGTGAAGACCGTGGTCAAGCAGGCCAAGGTGGGGCGCAACGACCCGTGTCCGTGCGGCAGCGGGAAGAAGTACAAGTTCTGCTGCGGCAAGCAGTGAGCCGCGGGGAGGGCGAGATGCCGAAAGCACGAGGAGCTGACATGAAGGACAAGATCGCCAAGGAAGCCCTGACGTTCGACGACGTGCTGCTGCTGCCCGACTACTCCGCCGTGCTGCCCGGCGACGTGGACATCTCCACCCGCCTGACTCGCAACCTCGGCCTGAACATCCCGCTGCTCTCCGCCGCCATGGACACGGTGACCGAGGCGCCCATGGCCAAGGCGATGGCCGAGGAGGGGGGCATCGGCATCATCCATCGGAACATGACGATCGAGGCGCAGTGCAACGAGGTGGACATCGTCAAGCGCTCCGTCTCCGGCATGATCCTTCACCCGGTGACCATCGCCCCGGAGGCCCGCGTGGCCGACGCCCTGGAGCTGATGAAGAAGTACAAGATTTCCGGCATCCCGGTGACCGAGGGGCCGAAGCTGGTGGGCATCCTGACCAACCGCGACCTCCGTTTCGAAACGCGGATGGAGGCGCGGGTGGCCGACCTGATGACCCGGGAGCGGCTGGTGACGGCGCCGGTGGGCACCACGCTGGAGGAGGCCAAGAAGCTCCTGCACCAGTACCGGATCGAAAAGCTGCTGATCGTGGATGACCAGTTCCACCTCAAGGGCCTCATCACCATCAAGGACATCCAGAAGATGATGGCCTTCCCCAACGCCTGCAAGGACGCCCACGGCCGGCTGCTGGTGGGCGCGGCCATCGGCGCCGGCGCCAACACCATGGAGCGGGCCGAGGCGCTGGTGGCCGCCGGCGCCGACGTGATCGCCATCGACACCGCCCACGGCCACACCCAGGGCGTGCTCGAGGCGGCCCGCAAGTTCAAGGCGCGCTTCCCGGCCGTGGAGCTCATCGTGGGGAACGTGGCCACCGCCGCCGCCGCCGAAGCGCTGGTCGACGCGGGCGTCGACGCCATCAAGGTGGGGATGGGTCCCGGTTCCATCTGCACCACCCGCATCATCTCGGGCGCCGGCGTGCCCCAGATCACCGCGGTGATGGACTGCGCCGCCGTGGCCGCCCGCCACGGCGTGCCCGTGATCGCCGACGGCGGCATCAAGTACTCGGGCGACGTGACCAAGGCGCTGGCCGCCGGCGCCGAGTCGGTGATGATCGGCTCGCTGTTCGCCGGCACCGACGAGAGTCCCGGCGAGCTCATCTTCTACCAGAACCGCTCCTACAAGGCGTACCGCGGCATGGGCTCCATCGGCGCCATGAAGAAGGGGAGCGCCGACCGCTACTTCCAGGCCGGCACCGAGGCCGGCAAGCTGGTGCCCGAGGGGGTGGAGGGGCGCGTGCCGTACAAGGGGAGCCTCCGCTCCCTCATCCCGCAGCTCACCGGCGGCCTGCGCGCCGGCATGGGCTACTGCGGCTGCGAGAGCCTGCCGGCGCTCCGCGAGCGGGCCCGGTTCATCAAGATCACCCCGAGCGCCCACCGCGAGAGCCACGTCCACGACGTGGTGGTCACCCAGGAAGCGCCCAACTACCGCGTGGAATCGAAGGAGTGAGGGGCCGCCCGTGGCCGACGACTTCACCCACTGGGACGCCGAGGGCCGCAGCCGCATGGTGGACGTGGGCGCCAAGCCCGCCACCGCCCGCGCCGCAAAGGCCGGGGTGCTGGTGCGGATGCGCCCCGAGACGCTGGCCAAGGTCCGGGAGCTGCAGCTGCCCAAGGGGGATCCGTTCGAGGTGGCCCGGGTGGCGGGGATCCTGGCGGCCAAGCGGACGCCGGAACTCATCCCCCTGTGCCACCCGCTGGCGCTGAGCCACGTGGACGTCCGCATCGCCGTGACCGCCGCTGGCGTGGCCATCGAGGCCGAGGCGCGCTGCACCGGCCCCACCGGTGTCGAGATGGAGGCCCTCACCGCCGCCGCCGTGGCCGCGCTCACCTTCTATGACATGTGCAAGGCGGTGGACAAATCCATCGTCATCGACGGCCTGCGCCTGCTGGAGAAATCCGGCGGCGCCTCCGGCGACTTCCGCGCGCCCGAAACGCGGGACTAGAAGCTCGGGACGACGGGAGACAGCAACCATCAACCATCGACCATCAACTGTCCAAGAACCTGAGACCTATAAAACCTTCAAATACGATTCAAAGACCCGCACGGACGACCAAGAACGAGCCCCTCAGGCCACGGACCCGGGGTCTTGGACCCTGGGTTCCGGCCACGCCGGCTTAGGAATTGCCAGCACGAACTCCCAACACTCATCAACCCTCCACTGTCTGCTTACCTGTGAACCTGCCAACCAGCACGAGTCAATAAATGGTCAGCCGGAACAATCTCTGCTATATTGTTACGCTCGATATTCCAACGTGACGCGAGGTATCCATGCGTGCTCTGGTTCTTCTGCTGACGACAGGTTGGCTGATGATGGGGGGGATGAGTGGGACGGTCACGGCGGAGCCGCAGGGGACGGTGGCACCCGCCGCGGCTGCCGCACAGCCGGCGGACCTGGCGGCGCCGCAACAATGGGCCGACATCGGCTGGCCGCGGGAGATCGTTCACGGCGACGTGACCCTGCTCGTGTACCAACCGCAAATGGATAAGTGGGAAGGGAACCGCGTGGACGCCCGGGCCGCCCTGGCGATCAAGCCCGCCGGGGCCCCGGAGCCCACCCAGTTCGGGGTGATCTGGATGTTCGCCCGGACCGAGGTGGACAAGGTCAACCGCGAAGTCACGCTGGACAGCCTCCAGGTCACCCGGGTGGATTTCCCCTCCGACAAGGGCAAGGCCGACGAGTATCTGGAGCTGCTCCGCGCCAGGGTGGCGGACAAGACCTGGGTCCTGTCCCTGGACCGCGCCGAGGCGGCCCTGGCGGCGCTCGAGACCGGCCGCCCGGTCGAGGGCCACGAGGTGAAGAACGACCCGCCTCGGATTTTCTACAGCAAGGTGCCGGCGCTGCTGGTGCTCGTCGACGACGATCCCGTGCTGCAGCCCATGGCCGACACCAAGCTGCAGCGGGTCATCAATACCCGGGTGCTGATCGTCTTCGACGCGAAGGCCAAGAAGTATTACCTGCACCTGATGGAGGGCTGGCTCGAGGCGCCCGACCTGAACGCGGGCTGGACCGTGACCAAGAAGGTGTCGGGCGACCTGAAAAAGGCGGCCAAGGCAGCCCGGGAGAGCAAGCAGATCGACATGCTCGACGGGCCGCCGGTCTCGGCAGGCAGCGAGAAGAAGCAGACCCTCGCGGAAGCCGCCAAGAGCGCCACGGTGCCCGAGATCTACCTCGCCTTCGTTCCGGCCGAGCTGATCCAGACCCAGGGCGATCCCCAGGCGGAGGCCATCCCCGGCACGGACCTGCTCTGGGTGACCAACACCGGCAACAGCCTGTTCGTTGACACGAAGAGCAACCTTTACTACGTCCTGCTATCCGGCCGCTGGTTCTGCTCCCCGGATTTCAACAAGCCGTGGGAATACGTTCCGGGCGCGCGGCTGCCGGCCGGGTTCGCCAAGATCCCCACCGACCATCCCAAGGCCGGCGTGCTGGCCTGCGTGCCCGGCACCGAGCCGGCGAAGGAGGCGGTGATCGCCAACTCCATCCCCCAGACCGCCGCGATCAACCGGGCGACGACCAAACTGACGGTCAAGTACGATGGCGAGCCGAAGTTCAAGGACGTGTCGGGCACGTCGCTCCAGTACGCGGTCAACAGCAAAACGCCGGTGATCCGGGTGGCGGCCGACAGTTACTGGGCGGTGGAAAACGCGGTGTGGTTCACCGCTCCCGGACCGCAGGGCCCCTGGACGGTGGCCACGACGGCGCCGGCGGTGATCTACACCATCCCCACCAGCAGCCCCGTCCACTACGTGACCTATGCGCGGATCTACGGCTACACCGATGAGGTGGTCTACGTCGGCTACACGCCGGGGTACTACGGTACCGTGGTGACGCCGGAGAACGTCGTGGTCTACGGGACCGGCTGGTATTATCCGCCGTACATGGGGAACTATTGGTACGGCTGGCCGTGCACCTATGGCTACGGCGCCACCTTCGTGTGGTCGTCGGACGGCGGCTGGGCCATGGGCTTCGGCGTGGGCTACGGCTGGGGCTGGTACTACCCGTACTGGGGCCCATGGGGCTGGTACGGTTACGGCTATTATCCCGCCTACGGCTGGGGTGCCTGGGGCGGCTACGCCAGCATGAACGTGTACGGCCGTTGGGGCAGCGCCAGCTACGCCGGCACGCGGGCCGCCTGGGCCAACCCGTGGACCGGCAATTACGGCGGCGGCTCCCGCGGCGCCGTCTACAATCCGGCCACCGGGGCGGTGGCGGCCGGCGGCCGGTTCCACAACACGAACATCTATACCGGCAACACTGCCGGCGGCCGGGTCGGCGCCGCTTACAATCCGGAGACCGGCCGCGTCGCCATTGGCGGGGCCGGCTACGTCGGCAACATCTATTCCGGCGAGGGTGCCGCGGGGCGGGGCGGCATCATCTACGACACGGACACGAACACCGGCCTGGCCGTGGGAAAGAACAACGTCTACGCCGGCCACGACGGCAACGTGTACAAATACGATCGCAACTCGGGCAACTGGTACAAGAACGACAACGGCTCCTGGAACCAGGTGGACCCGAAGCGGCCCGAAGCCCAGGCCCGGTCGCAGTCGCGTGATCAGGCCGGCGTGCAGAACCTGCAGCGGGACTACAACGCCCGGGCCCAGGGCGAGTACCGCAGCCGGCAGTACCAGTCGGGCAACTGGAACCGCGGCGGGCGAAGCATGGGCGGCGGCGCCCGCGGCGGCCGCCGGCGGTAGCCCGGCTTGGTCCCGTACCGCGCGTTCGACGAACGCGCGCCGGCAGCGGGAAACCCGAACGGGCGCTGAGTCCATGTGCGGATGATCGATTGCCGGTGGCGTCGAGCCGCATTCGTCGAATGCGGCGTACGGCGCGGTCCCGGAGAGTATCCGGCGATGCGGCACGGCTGATGCGATACAATAGTCAAAACGGACTGCAGAGGAGGCGGCGATGCGGCGCGTGACGGTGGGCATCATCCTGTTGGCCTGGATCGCGGGGGCGGCGCGGGGCGGCGCCGCCGAGGACGAGGCGCTGGCCGGGGCGCGGGCCGCCGCCGCGAAGCTGTCGGGGGGGCTCATGAGCGCTCTGACCGAGGCGCTCCGCACGGGGGGCGAGACGAACGCCCTGGCCGTCTGCCACTATCGAGCCCAGGTCATTACCTCAGCCATCGCCGCCGAGACCGGCCGCACGGTGCGGCGCACGTCCCTGCGGACGCGCAGCGCCGCCAACCGGCCCGACGCGTGGGAACGCGCCGGGCTGGAGGCGTTCATCCGGCGGGCGGCGGCGGGGGAGGCGCCCGAAGCGCTGGAGATCACCGAGGTGGTTATCGCAGACGGGCAACGGGTGTTCCGCTACCTCAAGGCGATTCCCACCAAGGCGATGTGCCTGCGCTGCCACGGCCCGGCAGTGGCGCCGGAGGTGCTGTCCGCGGTGAAGCGGCTTTATCCCGGCGACGAGGCGGTGGGGTTCCGCGAGGGGGACATCCGCGGCGCCGTCTCGGTTCAGCAGCCGCTGCCGGCGGAGTAGCCCGCCTCTAATTCGTACTCGTCATCGAGGCTCGAGACTCGAGGCTCGTTCCCGTAACGCGGACATCGTACATCGGGAATCGGACCTGGGTTCTGGGACTTGGATCACTAAACCCAGATCCTAGTACTGAACTCACCCATTCACCGATTCACCCATTCACCCATTCACCGATTCACCCATTCACCGACTCACCGATTCACCGATTCACCGTTCCCCTGCCTGTGGCACGATCCACCGGTTGGCGCGCCTGAAGTACCGCGAGCGGCAGCGAGCGGCGCGAAAGCCCAATCGGCACGCCTGACTCCGGGCGCCCAATCACTCTGCCTGTGCCGCTTGAATGCCCGTCCGGTCAACGATCAAAGCATCGCCCGCGATCAAAAACGACCCGCCGCGATGCAGACGATGTGCGGCCGCCACCGTGATGGTATGGCGCCGCGACGCCGCCGTCGGCGCGCTCCACTGGCACGGAATCGGTGGATTCAAGACTTGGCGCGATTCCATGAACACGCGATGCAAGCCCGGAGTGCACGGTCATGGCTGCGCCCCGCAATCACGCGGGATGCGGACGGCTGGGTCGCAGGCCGCGGACGTTGACAAGGCGGCGGGAGCCGCTTACGATGGACGTCTCGAGCCGCGGCGACCAACGGATCGCGAGCGCCGGCGCGCGATTCCGCGTCTCGCGCGGCCGCTGGCAATGTTCGTCACTCGCGCAGACCGTGATGACCGATCGATGTGCTGACGACAAACCTGAACGGAACCACGGACAACCGACGGACTCCCCCGGCCAACCGCCGGCTGTCCGCCGCCTCGCGTGGGCGCTCCTGCTGGCCGGCGCCGCGGCGCTGCTGGCCGCCTCGGCCTACCGGGCGGCCACCTTTCCCTTCACCCACGACGAGAGCCTGAGTTTCGCCATCTTCAACTGGGACCCGGGCCAGGGCGCCACCGCCAACAACCACCTCCTCAACACGCTGCTGATGCAGGGGTGCGCGCGGCTGTTCGGCCATTCGGAGTTCGCGCTGCGCCTTCCCAACGTGCTGGCGCACGTGATGTTTCTGCTCTGCACGCTGGCCCTGCTGCGACGCTGCCGGTCCGTGGTCCTGCGGCTGGCGGGCTTCGTCATCCTCAATCTCAATTTGCTGGCGCTGGACTTTTTCTGCCTGGCGCGGGGCTACGGACTGGCGCTGGCGTTCCAGATGGCGAGCCTCCTCTTGCTGGTGCGCGCCTTCGAGCGGCAGCGGACGTTCCGAACTGACGTCGGCCTCGCGGTGCTGGCCGGTTCGCTGGCGGTGCTGGCCAATTTCGCCTTTCTGAATTACTACCTGCCGCTCCTGCTGGCGGGCGGGTGGCTGCTGCTCACGGACGCCTCGCACCGCCGGTTCCGGCGCGACGGGCTTCCGGCGGCCGCGGCTTTGTTGGGCGCGAGCGGGGTGTTCGTCGCCGCCGTCCTGTTCCGGATGATCCAGCTCCAGCGGCACGGGGAGCTGTATTTCGGCGGGACGACCAGCTTCTTCCAGGACACGGTCATCGGCCTGGTGCGGAGCGCGCGCTATGCGTACACCGGTTCGCCGGCGATCGAGACGGCGGCCGCCGCGCTGATCGTCGGGACGACGGTCGCGCTGGGTCTGCTGGGCGCTCACCGGGTCTTCCGGCGGCGGGAGGTCCCGCCGTTCGTCCCGTTCGTTGCGATGCTGGCGGCGGCGGCGTTGCTGCCCGTCCTGCAGCACCTCGTGTTCCAGACGCTGTATCCCAAGGAACGCACCGCGCTGTTCTACCTGCCGCTCTTCGCAACCGCCCTGGTCGGCGCGGCCGACTGGCTCACCCGACGGCCGGACCGCCGCTGGCCGTGCGCGCTGGCCCTGACGCTAACCGCCGGATTCGCCGCGGTCCTGGGATGGCAATTCGTCCGCGGCTTCGATCCGCACACATGCTACACCTGGCGGTACGACGCGCACAACGACGAGGTGCTCGAACGCATCGACCGGGACCGGCGGATCCGCTGCCCGGTCCGGACCGTGCGGCTGGGCAACAACTGGATGATGGAGCCCTCGCTGAATTTTTACCGCGTGACGCGCGGGTACGGCTGGCTGGCGCCGGTGACCCGGACAGGCATCGGCGGCGATCCCGATTACATCTACGCGTTCGAGCCGGAGGTGCGGGCGCTCGGGGGTGCCGGTCACACCCGGCTGGCGGTTTACCCGGACACGCAGACCGTGCTGGTTCGGGTGGATCATGCGCCGGGGACGTCCGTGCGCCCGTGAGGCTCGGTCGCCGGTGGCGTAGGGCGGACGTCTTCCTATCGGAGTAACGAGGTGATCGGGCGTTCCCCTCGAATGGGGACGACGGGTTATTCGCTCCCGCCCGCGGGATCTGCCACATTCCGGCTGTTTGAATGGACCTGAAAAAGCCCCGGGGATTCACCCGGGGCTACTTGGTTCCGGTCCGCCTCGAGGGGCGGAGGGGCAGTGTGTCCGTGAATGCGTCGCCGCCGGTCAGCGACCGGCGGAACTTGTCACTTCACCTTCTCGGTGATCTTGACCGGCTGGGCGAGCTGGAACTGGAACTTCGTCTCGGGCGGGAACTCCACTTCCTTGCCCCGGGTGACCAGCACGCCGGCCGTGCCGGCGCCGCCGCCGATGACCGCGCCGATGGCCGCGCCCTTCTTCCCGCCGGCAATCCCGCCGATGATGGCGCCCACGCCGGCGCCGCCGCCGATGACCGCCGCGTCACGGGTGGTGGAACCCTCCGCCTCGAACTGCAGCGAGTTGGTCTGCACGCCCACCATCTCGCCGCGGATCTCGACGCTCTCCACGGTCAGGCTCATGAATGCCTTCCCCCTGACCTTGCCGGACTGGGCGCTTTCGAGCACCCGGCCCGCCAGGCGGGTGTTGGCGGGCAGGATGACCGCGCCGTTCAGGTCCACCGGTTGCGCCAGGAACATCTCGAAGCTGTCGCCGCCGGCGTTGGTCTTGGTGCTGAGCGACCCCTGCAGCAGGCCCACCAGGGAGGTGCCGGCGGGAATCTCCACCGTCCGGGTCTTCGGCTTCGGCGGCTCGACGGGCTGTGCGGGCTGGGCCGCTTCGGTGATGGGTGTCGCGCCCGCCGGCTGCCCCGCCATCGCGGGCTGGTCGGTGACTGGCGGCGGCGCCGGAGTCGCCGGCGGAGTGCCGACGTCCGCGACCGGCTGATCGCCGGCGGGCTTGGCCGCCGCGGCCTTCTTCTGCGCCAGCTGCTTCTTCATGGTCTGGAGCTCGGCCTGCTGTTTGGCGATCTCATCCTTGAGCCGCTGCTGCTCCTGGAGCGCCGCGGCTTCTTCCTGCATGCGCTGCTGCGCCTGCTGGGCCTGAACCTGTTCCTGCAGCTCGTAGATCTTGGCCTCCTGCTGCTGGATCTGCGCCTGCAATTGTTCCGCCTCCGCCGCCGCGACCCTGGCGGCCTCGTCTTCCTTTTTCCCGCAGCCGACGGCCGCGATCAGCAAAGCCGCCGCAAGAATGATCAGGACCATACGTGGGTTCATGGTGACTCCTCGTTGCATGAAATGCTTGCTATCTTCGATGACCGGATAATGCACATAGTTTCACGATATTGTCGCAATATTTTTAAGGGGGGACAAGTGGATTCTCGGCGCCGTCCCTCTCCAAACCCATTCACCGATTCACCGATTCACCCATTCACCCATTCACCCATTCACCCATTCACCCATTCACCCATTCACCCATTCACCATCTTCTGCTATGATGCCCGCTATTTTGTTCGGAAAGGAACACCATGAACGCGCTGCCTCCGCCCCGCCCCTTCCTCCAGGCCCTGGAGCCGGACCAGCTCAACGCCCTTCCCATCGGCCGGTATGAGGGCGCCGTGCGCCTGGTCCGCGACGACGCGGAGGCCCGGACCGCACTCGCCGCGCTGGCCGGCGAGACCCTCCTCGGCTTCGACACCGAAAGCCGCCCGTCGTTCCGCAAGGGGGAGAGCCACCCGGTGGCGCTGGTCCAACTGGCGGGAGCCCGCGGCGTCTGGCTGTTCCAACTGCGGGGGCTTGCCGATCCTGCGCCCCTGGCCGCCCTGCTGGGCGACGCCGCCGTGCGGAAGGTGGGCGTGGCCACCGCCGATGACGGCCGCAAGCTGCAGGAGACGCTCGCCTGCGAGCCCGCCGGCTTTCTGGATCTGAGCGCCGTGGCGCGGCGCCACGGCCTGCGGCAGCCGTCGCTCCGCCAACTGGCGGCCATCCTGCTGGGGATTCGCATCCCCAAGGGGACGCGCCTCACCAACTGGGCGCGCCGCGACTTGACCCCGGCCCAGGTGGCCTACGCGGCCACCGACGCCTGGATCGCCCGACAGGTCTACCTTCGCCTCCGGGAGCTGGGCGCGAATATCTGACCCTGCAAGGGGTCGAGAGTTGAGGGTTCGTGCTCGTGAGTCGTAATCGTAATTCGTAATCGTGATCGTAATCGTAATCGTAATCGAGGCTCGAGACTCGAGGCTAGAGGCTCGTTCCCGCCATGTGGACTTCGGACATCGGAATTCGGACATCGGGCAGTCAGTCTTCACCACAGCGGCACAAAGGGCACAGAGTCTTTTTATGTTCTGAACCAGGATCGTAAATTGTATTCTCGACTCCAATTCACCGATTCACCGATTCACCGATTCACCCATTCACCCATTCACCCATCCTCTAGCTGCCTGCCGCCCCCCCCCCGCCTGCGCCATTGACGCGTCCGCCGTCACGGGCTATAGTCTATGCATCACCGAGCCGAGGACGGAGCCATGCCCGACACCATCCAGCTCCTGCAGATCGCGTTCTTCCTCAACGACCGGGAGGTCCGGGTGACCGTCCCCCCCGATCGGACGGCGCTGGAGGTGCTCCGCGGCGAACTGGGCCTGACCGGAACGAAGGAGACCTGTTCCGAGGGTGACTGCGGCGCGTGCACCGTGGCCCTGGGCGAATTGGCGGACGAGCTGCTTGTCTACCGGGCCGTCAACAGCTGCATCCTGCCGGCCGCCCGGCTCCACGGCCGGCATGTCATCACGGTGGAGGGGCTGGCCGCCGGCGGGCAGCTCCACGTGATTCAGCAACAGCTCCTGGACCACCACGCCGTCCAGTGCGGCTACTGCACACCCGGCATCGTCATGTCGCTGTTCTGCCTCTTTCTCGAGCGGCCCGATCCGGATGAGGCCGGCATCCTCGAGGCCCTCGAAGGGAACCTGTGCCGCTGCACCGGCTATGTCACCATCCGCGCCGCCGCCCGCGCCGTGGCCGCGCACCTGACCGCCGCCGGCGGTGAGGCGCGCGGGCTGGTCCTGCCCGCCTACGCCGCCGACATGGAGCGCCGCCTCCGGGCGTTCGGCGAGCCGCTGCGCGCCACGGACACGCCCAACGCCGCCGGCCGCCCTCTGGCCGGCTACCACGTGCCGGAAAACCTGTGGGAGCTGTGGCGGGTTCTGGAGCGGATCGGCGATCCGGCACGGGCGCGATTCATCCACGGCGGCACCGACGTCATGGTGGCGGTGAACATCAAGCGCGATTTTCCGGAACACCTGGTGGACCTGAGCCGGATTCCCGAGCTCCACGTGCTCGTCCGCGAGGGGGACGTCCTCCGGATCGGCGCGGGGCTCACCTTCACCGACTTGATGGAAAGCACCCTCGTGGCCGACCACCTGCCGGTGCTGGCCCGGGCGGCGGCCCGGGTCGGGTCGCGGCAGGTGCGCAACTGCGGGACGCTCGGCGGAAACATCGCCAACGCCTCGCCCATCGCCGACGGCGCGGTGGCCCTGCTGGGGCTGGACGCCCGGCTGGTGCTGGCGTCGGCCGGCGGCGAGCGCGTGCTCCCGCTGGAAAAGTTCTACAAAGGTTACAAGGAGACCGACCGGCAACCCGGCGAGATCATCCGCGCGGTGGAGGTGCCGCTGACCGGTTACGCCCACCAGTACCTGAAGTCGTCCAAGCGGCCGGCGGTGGACTGCGCCTCGGTGAGCTCACTCTGCTCGGCGCGGCTGGAGGACGGTCGGGTGGCGGTGTGCCGCCTGGCGTTCGGCGGGGTGGCCGTCTTCCCGGTGCTGGCCCGGCAGGCGGCCGCGTTCCTCGCGGGACGGGAGCTGGACGCCGAGACTGTCCGCACCGCCGCCGACCTGGCCGCGGCTGAATTCCAGACCATCGGCGACGTGCGCGGCAGCGCCGCCTACCGCCGCGCGCTGGTCCGCCACCACGTGATCCATCACCTGGAGTCGCTGCGGGGCAACGCCGAACTGGGCGGGAGGCACGCATGAGCGCCGAGACGCCGAAATCCCGGCCCGCCGCCGATCCGCCGCACCTGAGCGGCCACCTCCACGTTACCGGCGCGTCGCGCTTCATCGGCGAGGACGTCCGGCCGGCGGGGCTGCTCCATGTGAAGGTGGTGGCCAGCCCCCACGCCCATGCCCGGATCACGGCCATCGACACCACCGCGGCCGCCGCCCGCCCCGGCGTGGCCGCGGTGCTCACCTGCCGGGACATCCCCGGTGAAAACCAGATCGGCCACGTGCTCCCCGACGAGCCGCTCCTGCCGGCGGACACGGTGACGTACGCCGGGCAGCCGGTGGCGGTGGTGGCGGCGGAGGATCCGTGGCTGGCCGAGGCCGCCGCGGCCGAAGTCCGCGTGGCGTACGAGCCGCTGCCGCCGGTGCTCACCATTGCCGACGCGCTGGTCCGGGAGCAGCTTTACGTGCCCGAGCGCCGCATCGTCCGGGGCGACGTGGACGCCGCCCTGACCGCAGCGCCCCATGTGCTGGAGGGGCAGGTGGCGACGGGCGCGCAGGAGCACTTCTACCTCGAGACGCAGCGCTGTGTCGCCGTGCCGGCCGAGGACGGGCAGATCGTCCTCTACGCCGCCACCCAGAGCACGGCCGAGGTCCAGGAGATCGCCGCCCGCGTGCTGGGCCGCCGCAGCAAGGACATCACCGTGGACGTGCCGCGCCTCGGCGGCGCCTTCGGCGGCAAGGAGCGGAGCGCCACCCTGTGGGCGTGCCTGGCCGCGCTGGCCTGCCACTGCACGGGCCGGCCGGTGGAGCTGGCGCTCCAGCGCGTCGAGGACGCCGCCTGGACCGGCAAGCGCCATCCGTACGAATCGCGCTACCGCGTGGGCTTCGACGACGAGGGCCGGATCCTGGCCTGGGACGTGGAACTCAACGCCAACGGCGGCGCCGCGGTGGACCTGTCGCTGGCCATCCTGGAGCGGAGCATGCTCCACGCCGACAACGCCTACTACATCCCGGCGGCCCGCATCGTGGGCCGGGCCTGCCGGACGAACCTGCCGCCCAACACCGCCTTCCGCGGCTTCGGCGCGCCGCAGGGTGTCTTCGTCATCGAGTGCGCCCTGGAGCGGATCGCCCGGGTGCTGCGACTGGACCCGCTGGAAGTGCGCCGCCGCAATGCCTACCGCGAGGGGCAGCCCACGCCCTACGGCCAGCCGGTGCACGACGCCCACGTCGCCGAGCTGCTGGAGCGCCTGGGGCGAAACGCCCGTTACGCAGCGCTGCGGGCGGAGAACGAGGCGTTCAACGCCGCCCACGTCTACGCCAAACGCGGACTCGGCGTGGTGCCGGTCAAGTTCGGCATCTCGTTCACCTCGGCCTTCCTGAACCAGGGGTCGGCGCTGATCTGGATCTACGCCGACGGCACCATCTCCCTGAGCCACGGCGGCGTCGAGATGGGCCAGGAGGTGAACACCAAGGTGGCCCAGGTGGTGGCCCGGACCCTGGGCGTCGGCCTCGGCCGGATCCGCGTGGAGACGGCCAACACCAAGCGCGTGGCCAACGCCTCGCCCACCGCCGCCTCCACGGGCGCCGACATCAACGGCAACGCCGCCCTCGTCGCCGCCGCGGAGCTGCGCGGCCGCCTGGCCCGCGTCGCCGCCGTGGTGCTGGCGGCGCGCCTCGGGCGCGCGCCGGAGCCCGACGCGCTTGTGTTCGCCGACGACGCGGTTTGGGACGCGGCGGCGCCGGCCGAGCGGCTGGCTTTCGGCGAGCTGGTCCACCAGGCCTACATGGACCGGGTGGACCTGGGCGCCCACGGCTTCTACCGCACGCCGGGCGTCCAATTCGACCGGACGGCCGGGCAGGGGACGCCGTTCCACTACTTCGCCCAGGGGTGCGGGCTGGTCCAGGCGGAGGTGGATCTCATCTCCGGCTGCGCGCGCCTGCTCAAGGTGCACATCGTTCACGAGACCGGCCGGTCCCTGAACCTGGCGGTGGACCGGGGCCAGATCGCCGGCGCGTTCGTGCAAGGGTTCGGCTGGTGCACCATCGAGGAAGAGGCGTTCGACGCGGCGGGGCGATGGCTGGCCGTCTCGCCGTCCACGTACAAGATCCCCACGATCCGTGACGTGCCCGACGACTTCGTCATCGAGACCGTGGAGCGGGACCTGCATCACGCCAGCGTGCTGGGGAGCAAGGCCATCGGCGAGCCGCCGCTCATCTACGGCGAGGCGGCCTGGTTCGCCGTCAAGGACGCCATCGAGTCGCTGGCGGGGCACCGCCGCGAGGCGGCGCTGACCCACCCGGCCACCCCCGACGCGGTGCTGGCCGCCGTCGCCTCGCTGCTGTTGCGTTCGTGACCTCGACAAGCCGGATCACCACAAAGGCACGAAGAGCACAAAGAATACTTTTTTAGGTCAGCCGTTCGCTCTGCGGACGATGCCGTGCCGGAGCACATCCACATTGAAGTTGATTAAAAGACCGAGCCACAGGTTAAGCAGGCGGAGATATGTCAATAATTGGGCTTCGTGAATGGGTAGCAGTTGATCGACCGCTTTGAGTTCCACGATGACGAGATCCTCCACGATGAGATCCGGCCGGACGGGACAATCCAAGTGTGTCCCTTTGTATACAATGGGGACTCGGGGCTGGCGCCGAATGCTTAGATTCCGTGCGGAGAGCTCTTGACATAGACAGGTTTCATAAACGGATTCCAACAAACCGGGACCGAGTACTCGATGAACCTCAATGGCAGCACCGATTATGTGGAAGGAAATTTGGTTGGCTCTCTCTCGCGCGGTTTGTTGGGATTGGAGCAGATCCTTCTCGGACATACAAGCCTCCTTCCAATCAGAATGGTTGCACTTCCTATCGGCTTCTGTATTAATAACGGATCAGCCTATTGAGTGTCCGAATCCGACAGTACCCGGAACCGAATAGGATGACCTTTGTGCGCTTCGTGCCTTTGTGGTGAATGAATGATAAGAGGTTTCCATGCTTGAAAAATTTGCCCAACTCACGCCGGCCAGGTTGCGCGAGGAGATCCTGCGCTGCGAGTTCTGCGAGGAGAAGCCGTGCCGCGACGCGTGCCCGGTCCACTGCTCGCCGGCCGATTTCATCATGGCCGCCCGCGTGGGGGCGCCGTCCGACTTCCGCCGCGCCGCCGCGGTGATCATGGGCTCCAACCCGCTGGGCGGCGTCTGCGGCGCGGTCTGCCCCGACACCCACTGCATGGCCGCCTGCTCGCGCAAGCTCTTCGACCGCCCCATCGAGATCCCGGCGGTGCAGGCCGCCATCGTGCAGCGGGCCAAGGATCTCGGGGTCATGCCCGCGTTCGCGCCCGCGCCCGCAACCTCCCGGCACGTGGCGGTGGTAGGCGCCGGGCCGGCGGGCCTGGCGGCCGCCGCCACCCTGGCCCAGTGGGGCCACGCGGTCACCGTGTTCGAGCGGGATGAGACAGCCGGCGGGATGTGCCGGCTCATCCCCGAGGAGCGGCTGGACCCGCGCATCCTGGAGACGGACATCGAATTCCTCGCCGGCCTGGGGCGGATCGCCTTCCAGTTCGGCCACGCCGTGGCGCGGCCCGCCGAGTTGCTCGCCACCGGCTTTGACGCGGTGGTCGTGGCCACCGGCCTCGACCGCCCGGTGCACCTGGGCATCCGCGGCGAGAACCTGGCCGCCGACTGGCTGAGCTACCTGCGCGCGCCGCGGCGCGTCCCCGTGCGTGGCCGCGACGTGGCCATCGTCGGCGGCGGCGCCGTGGCCGTGGACTGCGCCCTGGCGGCCCGGCGCCACGGCGCCGCGAGCGTGGAACTCATCTGCCTGGAGCAGCTCGATGAGATGCCGCTGACCGCCGCCGAGCGGCAGTGGCTCCTCGACGCCGGCCTGGCCGTCACCGGGCGTTCCCGGATCACCGGCATCAGCCGCCAGGCGGACGGCCGCCTCGGCGTGGGCGTCCGGCGGGTGCTGCTCCCCCGGGGTAAGAAATTCCATCCCCGCCTCATGGCGGACGACCCCGGCGCGGCGCCCGTCCGGCGCCGGTTCGACGTCGTGGTCATCGCCATCGGCGCCCGGCCCGGCCTCGAGACGCCCCGGGCGCGCGGCGTGTTCTACGCCGGCGACCTGGTCAACGGCCCCACCACCGTGGTCGAGGCGGCCGCCGCCGGCAAGAACGTCGCCCAGGCGGTGCACGCCTGGCTGGCCGGGGAAAAGGCGCCCCGGGTGGCCAAGCCCGTCAAGAGCCGCGTCGAGTTGGCCGGCCGGCGGCTCGTGCCGGTACCCCTGGCTGCGGCGTTTTTCGGGCGGCCCATCCCCTCGCCGTTCCTGCTGTCGGCGGCGCCGCCCACCGACGGCTACGAGCAGATGCGCCGCGCGTACGCGGCCGGCTGGGCCGGCGGAGTGATGAAGACCGCGTTCGACGGCGTGCCCATCCACATCCCCGGCGCCTACATGTACGTGCTCAATGACCGCACGTACGGCAACTGCGACAACGTGTCGGGCCACTCGCTGGACCGGGTCTGCGACGAGGTGGCCCGGCTGGTGCGGGAGTACCCCGACCGGCTGACCATGGCGTCCACCGGCGGGCCCGTGACCGGCGACGACGCGGCGGACCGCGCGGTGTGGCAGTCCAACACCCGCAAGCTCGAGGCGGCCGGCGCCATGGGGATCGAGTACAGTCTCTCCTGTCCCCAGGGCGGCGACGGTACCCACGGTGACATCGTCTCGCAGAACGCGGCGCTCACCGCCCGGATCGTCGGCTGGATCCTCGCGGGCGGCGACCCGGGCGTGCCGAAGCTTTTCAAGCTCACCGGCGCCGTGACGGCGATCCAACCCATCGTGGCGGCGATCCGCGGCGTGCTGGAGCAACACCCGGCGGCCCGGGCCGGCATCACCCTGGCCAACACGTTCCCGAGCCTCGGCTTCCGCCCCGGCGCCGACGGCCGTTGGGCCGAGGGCGTGGTCATCGGCCTGTCGGGCGAGGGGGTGCTCCCCATCAGCTACCTGACGCTGGCCAAGGCGGGCGCGCTGGGCGTACCCATCTCCGGCAACGGCGGGCCCATGGACTATCTCGGCGCGGCCCACTTCCTGGCGCTGGGCGCCGAGACGGTCCAGTTCTGCACCGTGGCCATGAAGTACGGCCTCGGCATCGTCGACGACCTCCACGCCGGACTCAGCCACCTGCTGCAGACTCTGGGGATGGCGTCGATGGGTGAGTTGGTGGGCTTGCTCCAGCCGCACCCCGTCCGCGATTTCATGGAGCTGTCGGCGGAAAAACAAATCTCCGCGGTGGACCGGGAGCTCTGCCGGCACTGCGGCAACTGCACGCGCTGTCCGTACCTGGCCATCGAGCTCGATGACGAGAAAGTTCCGCGGACCGATCCGGCCCGCTGCGTGGGCTGCTCGCTCTGCGCCCAGAAGTGTTTCTCCGGCGCGCTCCACATGCGGCCGCGCACCGCCGAGGAGGCCGCCGCGCTCCGCGAGAGCTGACGGTGTTTCCAGCCGTCGGCGCCGCCGGCAAGCCGCCGGGCGGGACGCTCACGGCACGACATGCATGACCCTGGAGGATGTGATGCGCAAGGTGGAACTGGCGGCGGCGCTGTCCCGGGAGGGATTCAACTGCGCCCAGTCGGTCATCGGCGCCTACGGCCCGGAGCTGGGCCTGTCCCGCGATCTGGCGATGGGCGTGGCCGCCGGATTCGGCGGCGGGCTGGGGCGCTCCGCCGGGGTGTGTGGCGCGGTGAGCGGGGCGGTGATGGCCCTGGGGCTGCGGCACGGCGCCCGCGCCGGCGCCGACACCGACGCGAAGGAGCGCGCTTACGCGCTGACGAAGGAATTTCTGGCGCGGTTCACCGCCCGCCACGGTACCGTGCGGTGCCGCGAGCTGCTGGGCGTGGACATCGGCACTCCCGAGGGACTGGCCCGCGCCCGCGCGGAGGGGATGTTCAAGACCCTTTGCCCCGATTTCATCCGCACCGCCGCGGAGCTGCTGGAAGAAATGCTCGAGCGGGGCGGCGAAGCGGTGAACGGGTGAAAGGATGAATCGGTGACTGGGTGAATGGGAACAGAGCGGATTTCATTGATCATTTTTCATTGATCAATGGTCATCGGTCATTTCGAATTTTTGGGATTATTGGTTATTGCTGATTGCTTATATTTAATTGGCTATTTGGAAACGAGTCCATTCGTGCGGTTGATGGGAACTGGATCCTGGGTGCTGGGATCTGGGATCTGGGATCTGGGATCAGGAACCCAGGACCCGGATCCCAGGTCCGATTTCCGTTATAGTTGATGGTTGATAGTTGATCGTTGGGAACGAGCCTCTACGCCCGAACCGCGAACCCCGAACCGCGAGCTCCGATCCCCGTTTACGATCACGATTACGACTCACGATGACGATTACGAATTACGATTACGAACTACGAATGATTCCGGCACGGACAACCGGTGACGAGCATCCAGCCTCTAGTCTCTAGTCTCGATTACGATTACTCAGTTACTCCCGTTTTTCTGCCAATTCTTGGCAGGATTGTTTAACTGAAGCCATGAGCAAGATCAAGCAGCCGGCAGGCGGGAGGTACCGCGAGCGGCAGCGAGCGGCGCGACGGGCCAGCCGCCTCGATGTCCCGACGCCGCGACACCATTCCATCACGGTAGCGGCAGCGCAGGTCACGCGACCTGGTGTGCCGTTGAAAAACCCGCGGCGATGGGCAGCCCTTTGACCGGACGGGCATTCAAGCGGCACAGACAGAGTGGTTGGGCGCCTGGGGTAAAGCGTGCTGACTGGGCATTCGCGCCGCTCGCTGCCGCTCGCGGTACCTCCATCTTGCCAACCGATGGATCGTGCTCGTGTCCTAATCGCCAACCGGTGGATCGTGCTCATGTCTCAGGCGCTGGGCCGATCGATGAACGACTGGTTGGACGAGTGAATTCCGGACACTCCCAATCAACGGGTTCCGGCTCCGTCGGGTTGGGATCGCGATTACGAATTACGATCACGATTACTCAGTTACTCCCGTATTTCTGCCAATATTTGGCAGGATTTTTGCTGCGCCATCGGACGGATTGCCCACCCCATCATCGACCGCACCGACTCTGCTTTCACAACGAAAATAGCCAGGCGCAGCCCCGCGAACGCGGGGCAGCGCCTGGAAAGATAGACAAATTGTAGGCGTCGCGCCCCGCGGCCGCGGGGCGCGGAGAACAGGTTGCCGCGAACGCCGCACTTCCCCGCGCCCCGTCCCCGGGGCGCGCATTCTGCAAATACCATCGCTTGTCCAGGCGCTACCCGGCTACGCCGGGTTGCGCCTGGCTATTGTCTTTGAAACTGGAAGGGCTTGCCGGAGACCCAGTATCGCGGCACGGCGCTGGAGTTCACCATCATGCCCCTTTGGTTCCGGCTACGCCGGCTTACGATGACGATTACGAATTACGATTACGAAATACGAACAATCCCGGCACGGACAACCGGTGACGAGCCTCCAGTCTCTAGCCTCGAGTCCCGATCACGATTTCGATGACGCTCCCGAGCACGGTGGAACTGGGGACACCTGACTCCTTGCCGCTCACTGTTTGCTTCCGCTGCGTTAAACTTTTTCCCCCACGGCGTCATCTAAACCGGCGAACAATGTATGCTACCCATTTACGGCCGGTGACGCCTCCCGTCAACCGGCTATTTTCTTCTGTTATAATCGGTCGGATGAACAGTGCAGGAGCAAACCCATGAGTGGATTTCTGGCTGCAGCGGCCGCCGGCGCGGCGCGGTTGGGCCGGCTGGCCGCCGGCGCCTGCTGCGTGGCGCTTTGCGCCGGCGCGAGCGGCGGGGCCGTCCCGGCGGACGACTGGCGGCACAAGGTGGATCCGGAGGTGGCGGCGCCGGGCGAGGCGCCGCGGGAGTTCCTGGTGGTTCTGGCGGAGCAGGCCGATCTGGCCGGCGCCCGCCGGCTGGCCACCCACGCGCAGAAGACGGCCTGGGTGAGCCGCCGCCTTCGCGACATCGCCGCCCGCACGCAGCCGCCGGTGGTGGCGGCGCTGCAGGCCGCGGGGGCCCAGGCGCGGCCGTTCTGGATCGCCAACTGCGTCTGGGCCCGCGGCGGGCTCACCGCCGTGGCGGCGGCGGCCGCTCGCCCCGACGTGGCGCTGGTGGAGGCCAATCCGCCGGTGGCGCCGGCGCTGCCGATTCCGGAAACGCGGCGCGCGGACAAGACCTTCGACATCCCATGGGGGATCCTGAAGACGCGCGCGCCCGAGGCGTGGGCGGCGGGCGCCCGCGGCCAGGGCGCCGTCGTGGCGGGCGCCGACACCGGTTACGACTGGGATCATCCGGCGCTCATCCGCCAATATCGCGGTTGGGACGGCGCCGCCGCGACGCACGACCACAACTGGCACGACGCGGTGCACGCGGCGGGCAGCTCCTGCGGCGCCGACGCACCCGAACCGTGCGACGACAACGGCCACGGCACCCACACCATGGGCACCATGGCGGGCGACGACGGCGCCGGCGCGGTGGTGGGCATGGCGCCGGCGGCCGCCTGGATCGGCTGCCGCAACATGAATGCGGGCTGGGGGACGCCGGCCACCTACATGGAGTGCCTGCAGTGGTTCGTCGCTCCCACCGACGGGGCGGGGCAGGATCCCGATCCGGCCCGGGCGCCCCACGTGATCAATAACTCGTACAGCTGCACCGCGTCGGAGGGGTGCGGCGACCCGGCGGCGCTGCTGCTGGCGGTGCAGAACGTCCGCGCCGCGGGCATCTTCATGGCCGTGTCGGCGGGCAACTCGGGCCCGGCCTGCGGCACGGTGTTTGATCCGCCGGCCATCTACGACGAGACGTTCACCGTGGGGTCCGTCGACGGCAACGACACCGCCGCCTCGTCCAGCAGCCGGGGCCCGGTGACCCGCGACGGCAGCAACCGGCTCAAGCCCGACATCGCCGCCCCCGGCGTCAGCGTCACGTCGTGCCTGCCGGGCACCGGGTACGGGGCGCTGTCCGGCACCAGCATGGCGGCGCCCCACGTGGCGGGGCTCGTGGCGCTCGTCATCTCCGCCAACCCCGACACCGCCGGCGACGTGGACTGGCTGGAGGCGCTCGTCGCCCGTTCCGCCGTCGGTCTGACCAGCCCCCAGAACTGCGAGGGATTCGCCGGGGCGGACATCCCCAACGCGGTGTACGGCCATGGCCGGATCGACGCCCTGGCGGCGGTCGTCGCCGCCCGCTCCGACCTGGACCGCGACGGCCGGCTGACGGCGGCCGATCCGCCGCTGCTCGCCCGCGCGCTCGCGGGTAACTCCACGACGCCGGCCGCGGGCCGGCGCTCCGGCGATCGGGACGGCGACGGCCGTCCCACCGCGGCCGACCTGCTCCGGCTGCGGCTCGACCTGGCCGAGTGAGGACGGCGAGGAGGCGCCATGCCGGAGCTGCCTGAAGTGGAAACCGTGGTCCGGGGCCTCCAGGGGGCCGTGGCGGGCCGCGTCATCACCGGGGTCACGGCCCGCTGGCCCCGGGCGGTCCGCCCGTCGGCCGCCGCGGTGGCGCGCGGCCTGCCGGGGCGACGGGTGACGGCGCTGCGCCGCCGCGGCAAGTACCTCGTGTTCCACCTGGACCGCGGCGCCTTGCTGATCCATCTCAAGATGAGTGGCAACCTGCAGGTGGTCCCCGCCGGCGAACGCCGCGGCCGGCACGTACATACCGTGTTCGCGCTGGACAACGGGTGCGAGCTGCGGTTCGAGGACCCGCGCAAGTTCGGCCGCGTCTACCTCGCGGACGATCCCGCCGAGGTGGTGGGGCGGCTGGGCCCGGAGCCGCTGCCGGCCACCTTCTCCGCCGACGATTTCCGCGCCCTGTTCCACGGCCGGCGCGGCCGCCTCAAACCGCTGCTGCTGAACCAGGAGTTCATCGCCGGGATCGGCAACATCTACGCCGACGAGAGCTGCTACAGCGCGCGGCTCGACCCCCGCCGCCGGGTGGAGACGCTGGACGACGCCGAACTGGGGCGGCTCTACCGCTCCATCCGCCGCGCCCTGCGCCGGGGGATCATGCTGGGCGGCGCCAGCCTGGACCACGTCTTCCGGGGCGGCCGCTTTCAGGACGAGTTCCGGGTGTACGGCCGCACCGGCCGGCCGTGTCCGGCCTGCGGCACGCCCATCCGCCGCGTGGTGCTCGGAGGGCGCTCCACGCATTTCTGTCCCCGCTGCCAGCGGTGAGCCGGCGGCTCCTTCGCGTAATCGATCGGCGTGAATGGCTCAGTCGGTGCTCGTGACGGGGTACGTCTCGATGCGGTTGCGACCGCGGGATTTGGCCGCCAGCAGCGCCTCGTCGGCCTGCTGCACCAGCCGTTCCAGCGCGTCCGGCCCGTCGCCGCCCTCCAGCGACAGCGTGGCGAGGCCGATGGAGATCGTCACCTGGAAGGATTGGTCGTCCGGGGACCGGCACGCCATCGCTTCGATGACCCCGCGAATCCGCTCGGCGACTTCGGTGGCGCTGCGGAGGTCGGTTTCCGGCAGGATCAGCAGGAACTCCTCACCGCCGTACCGGCCGACGAAGTCGGTGCCGCGGAGCGCCCCGGTGAGGGCCTGGGCCACGCGCTTGAGGGTGATGTCTCCGGTGGGGTGGCCGTGGTTGTCGTTGACCAGCTTGAAGAAATCCATGTCGGCCATGCCCACGGCCAGCGGGCGTCCGTACCGGAAGGCGCGCCTGATCTCCTGCGCCAGCCGCTCGAAGACCGCCTCCCGCCGCAGCATGCCGGTGAGGCTGTCGTAGGTGGCGGATTCGTAGAGCCGGGCGTTTTCGAACACCATTCCCACGTGGCGGGCCAGGAAACCCAGCATGTCCACCTGCTCGGCCCGGAACTGCTGGCCGCTCCGTTTCCGGCCCACGAGCAGGAGACCGCTGAGCGTCTTGGCGCCGAAGAAAGGCACGACGAGGGCGGCGCCGTAGCGCTCCAGCAGGCCGGCCAGGCGCGTCTCCTTGGCCGTGAGGCGCTCGACGGGGAGCGGTCGCTGGATCTTGCCCAGCAGCTCGATGCCCGGATCCTGCCGGCTGATGATGAGCGGGTCGCCCGCGGGGATCGGCTCGTCGGCGTGAACCACGGCCGCTAGTGGCGACAGGATGCCGGTGGCCGGGTCCAGCGCGAGCACCGCGGCCGACCGCAGTTCGAAGATCTCCTGGAGCTGGGCCACCAGGTGGCGGCCCATCCGGGGCACCTTGCCGTGGGCCGGGAGCTGGCTGGCCAGGTCCATGAGCTGCTGGCGGAAGGCCCGCTGCTCGGGGAAGAACCGCGCATCCACCATGTGCTGGAACACTTCGCGCAGCGGCTGGAAGACCAGGCCCAGCACGAGGGCCGTTCCGGCGAACAGCCAGATCGAGGAGTCGCCGCCGGGCAGGAGCCGGGTGAGCAGGAAGCTGCCGGCGCCCAGCGAGCCGTAGAAGATCAGGACCAGTACGCCCGTGAGGGCGGAGTACATGAGCCCCTTGCGCACCACCACCTGGATGTCGAAAAGCTGGTAGCGGTACATGGCGATGAAAATCGCCAACGGGAAGGGGAAGGCGATGAGCGGCCAGTACGTCTCCAGCCACTCCGGCTGGGGCAGGCCGAGAATACCTGTGGTCGACGTGAAGAGCGCGTAAAGCAGCCACGGCGAAGTGCCGAGAAGAACCAACAGCGCCTGGTGGCGTCCCAGGGGCGTCGGAAAGCGGATCGCCTGGGTGCCGAGGAGGGCCAGCAGCGACAGGGCCCAGACGGGGAACAGGTAAAAATCGATGATGTAGCCGCCGAACGGCAGCGCCCCGAGGAACGACTGCCAGCCCAGCACCAGATTCAGCACGGTCAGCGCGGCGTAAATTCCCAAGCCGATCCCCACGACATAGAAGAGCCGGATCAGCCAGGGGCGCCTGGCTATCCACGGGTGGACGTCGGGGATGGAACTGGCCAGGTGCAGTTCGGTGGCAAACTGGATTCCGGTGAACAGGTAGAACAGGACGACGGTGGCCAGTTCCACCATGGGGCTGCCGATGAGGCTGAACGGCGGCAGGGCGAATTCGAAGGCGATGGCCGCGGTGAAAATGAACAAGAGCAGCTTGCGGGTGTCCGGCGGCGGCAGCAGGAACGCCAGGATGCCGATGCCGAGATACGCCAGCACGATGGCCAGGCTCTCGATGAACTCTCCCCACGGGAACTCGACGCCCGGGCGGATGGTGAGCGTGAGCGTCTCGTCGCCCCGGCGCACCTGTAACTGGGAGGGCCGGCCGGCCTGGTACCCGGCGGCGGCGCGGTCGTACTCGTTGCCTCGGCTCACGGCCTGGCCGTTGACGGCAGTGATCCGGTCGCCGTCGCGGAGACCGCCCTGCTCGGCCGGCTGGCCGGGGGTCACTTCCGTGACGAGCAGCTCGTTGTCGATGCGGATGCCCACGATGCGGTCGGTCCGAAACTTCAATCCCCACCACTGGCTGAACATGAGCAGGGTGGCGAACGCCGCGACCAGGATGACCGCGGTGACGCGCAGTTTGTGAGCGGTGGCCTTGCCGTCTCGTTCCATGGACATTCTGTTCACCGGCTCCACCGGCGGGAATCTCCGCGCCGGCGCTGATTGTGAGTCGTGATCCGATGGTTATTGTATGACTAAAACCAGTGGGCACAATAACTATCTACCGTATTTGTGCCGCAGATCACAAAGTCGCTGTGCTATCGGCGCGGCGGGCCGGTTCGACTTGCGGTAATCGCCGGCCGGCGGGGCGGGCGGCGGCGGCCGGCCCGAAGCCCTTTACCGTCGTGTCCTGTTGTGCCACAATAACACGCAACACGATCCCCCAGGAGGCGTCCCGATGATCGACCGGCGGAATTTCATGCGCGCGGCCGGCTTGGCCGCGGCCGGCTGGCTGCTGCCGGAGGCCGCGGCCCGCGTCCTGGGCGCGCCCCAGCGACCGGTGGCGCCGCCGGCCCCGTGGACGCCGATCCGCGTGCGGGGCGTCGTGCGGGTGGGCGGCGTCGGCCGGGCGGGGGTCGCCGTGACCGACGGGCTCACCGTCGCCGCCACGGGGGCGGACGGCGCCTTCGAGCTGATCACCACGTCGCGCCGGCCGCATGTCTACCTGTCGCTGCCGGCCGACGCCGGGTTCGACACCCCCGTCGGCGGACCGGTCCGGTTCCACCAGCGCCTGCGGCCCAACGGCGCCGGCGAGGCCGCGGTGGCCTTTGACCTGGCCCCGGCGGGTGTCAACAGCGAACGGCACGCCTTCTTCCTGCTGGCCGACCCCCAGGTGCAGACGCCGGCCGAGGTCCGCCTGTTCCAGACCGAGACGGTCGCGGACCTGAAGGCGTCGGCTGCCCGGCTGGGCGGCCAGCCGTCGTTCGGGGTCTCCGCGGGAGATCTTGTGTACGACCGCCCGGAGCTCCTGTCCGGTTACACGGCGGCGGTGACGGCGACGGGCCTCCCGTTTTTTCAGGTGATGGGCAACCACGACGTGGATCCGGACGCCCGCACCGACGGGCGTTCCGCCGGTCCGTTCCTGCGGGCGTTCGGTCCGGCCCACTACTCGTTCAACCGCGGCGCGATGCACTACGTGGTGCTGGACGACATCCACTGGTTCGGCGGCTACATCGGCTACATCGACCAGTCCCAGTTGGAGTGGCTGGCGGGGGACCTGGCCCTGGTGGAGCCCGGTCGGACGGTGGTGGTGTTCGTGCACATCCCGCCCTACAACGAGCAGCATGTCCGGCACGGCCGCGAGAAGCCGAACCTGGCGGAAGTGGTGGTGAACCGGGAGGCCCTGTATGAGATCCTCGCGCCGTACCGCGCCTACGCGCTGTGCGGGCACATGCACGAGTGCGAATACCTGCGCGACGGCGGGATCGACATCCACATCGGGGGCGCGGTCTGCGGCGCCTGGTGGACGGGGCCGGTCTGCCCCGACGGCACGCCGCGGGGGTATACGGTGTACGAGGTCAGGGGCGTCGAACTGACCCGGCGCTATCAGGCGGTGGGCCGGCCGCCCGACCACCAGCTGCGCGTCTACCCGGTGGGGGGCGATCCCGAGGCGCCCGACGAGATCGTGGCCAACGTCTGGGGCGCCGACCGGAACTGGCGGATCATCGCTTACGCCGACGGGCTGCGCGCCGGCGAGATGGCGCGCCGCGTCGGCCGCGATCCGCTGGCCGTGCAGCTCTACGAAGGCGAGGACCGCCCGGCCAAACACCCGTGGGTGGAGCCCACCCGGACCGACCACCTGTTCTACTTCAAGCCCCCGCCCGACGCCCGCCACGTCGTCGTGGAGGCCACCGACCCGTGGGGCCGGGTGTACACCGAATCCCTCAAGATGGGCGACTGACACAGCGCCGGACGCCCCCGGCCGAGCCGAAGTCCGCCGGGAGCGTTTTCTGGAGGCCGCATGGTTTTGTTCCTCTGGTCGGTTCTCGGGATCTTTTCCCAGTTGGCGTTCGTGCGGCTGTTCTCGACGGTGTGCGGCGCGACGGCGTATTTCGGCAACGCCTTCCTCCTGCTGGCGATTTTCGCCCAGGCCGTCGGCTTTTTTACCCGGCGCCTCCGGCGATTCGTCCCGCTGCTGCCGCTGTTTGTCGCCGGGTCGTTCTTCCTGTGCCTCGGCCTCGGGCAGTTCAACCTGATCCAGACCATGCCGCTGGAGTTCCAGTGGTCCCGCGTGGCGAATATTTTTCCGAACGAAGCGGACTTCGATCTCCAACTGGCGATTCTGCTCCTGGGCGCCAGTCTCGTGCCGACCCTCCTCCTGATCGGCTGCCGGCAGGGGACGGCGTTGTGCGAAGGGAGATTTCGCGCCGCCGGATACGTGATCATCGCCGCCGGCGGCGTAGCCGGTGCCGGGCTGTTCACGCTGCAGAACCAGTTTCTGCCCAGCCAGGCGTTCATGCTGGGCACCTGGGCCGTGCTCGCCGGCGGTCTGGTGGTTTGGGAGGACCGCCGGCCGGCCCGGGTGGTGCTGGCGCTCCTGCCGCTCCTGCCATTGCTGGGAGCGGGCTACGCCTATTCGGGCGCCCGCCTGTGGAGTCCGTACCAACGGATCGACGTCGTGCGGGACGCGTTCGAGGACAAGGCCGTCTTCCTGGCCAACGGGTTTTTCATGTCGTACGCCTGGCGCCTCCCCGCCGAGGCGATCCGCCGGGAGGATCGGCTGGCCGCGTCACTCGCTCTGCCATGCATCCGGCCGGGGGACCGTGTGCTCGTGCTCGGGGCCGGCGGCGGGACGACGGATGTGCGGGAGGCCGTCCATGCCGGCGCCCGGGATGTTACGGCCGTGGAGATCGATCCGGAATTTGTGGAACTGGGAATGCTCTTGGATCCGGAACGCACGTATCGTCACCCCCGGGTCCGCGTCGTGATCGCCGACGCCCGCCGCTTTCTCGGCGCCGACCGGGGGCGCTACGATGTCATATGGTATAATTACCTAGACTCGCAGACGAACGCCTCCAACCACCTTCGTTTCCGCCTCGACAGTTTTTTGTACACCATCGAGGGCGTCCGCCTGGCGATGGATCGCCTGAGCGATCGGGGGACGCTGTGCCTGAATTTCACCACCGGCAATGCGTGGATACAGAAACGGATGTTCGACATCCTGACGGCCGCCGGGGGCACGCAACCGGCGGTCTACGTCAACCCGGGCACCCTGGCAAGCGTGTACGTGGTCACCCGGGACCCGGCGGTGACCGGCGCATTCGGACACTTGCAGGATGTGACCGACCGCTTTCTGACCTCTCCGGGGCTCGTGCCCACCGACGACTGGCCGTTCCTCTACAACCGCATGCGGGCGATTCCCATGGAGTACCTGCGCTTTCTCGCGATGTTCGCCCTCCTGCTCGCCACCGTTTTCCTGCTGGGCGAGCGCTGGTCGGACAGCCCGGCCGGCGCGGCGGCGGTCGGTGGAGCGATCCTGGTGTACGCCTTCTTTTCCGGTGCGGCATTCTTTTTCATCGAGATTCGCACCATCTCGGCGCTGGTGCCGGTGGTGGGCTCCACCTACCTCGGCCAGTCGCTCGTGGTGATCGGCATCATCGTGATCTCGTTGCTGGGCACCCTCGCCGCCACCCGCCGGCGTGCCCTGTCGCCCCGCTGGACCTGGGCGCTGGTGTTCGGCGCGCTGCTGATCTCGTTTCTGGGCAACCGGTGGTGTCACCCGCTCAACGGCCGGCTGTTCCCGTCGCTGCCGCTGTTCGTCGCCGGCCTGTTGCTGCCGGTCTTCTTCGCCGGCTACCTGTTCCTGCTTTATCTCAAGCCCATGGACTCGCCGATGGTCCTGTCCATGCAGAAGTGGAACCTGATCGGCGGCGCCCTGGGCGGTCTGGCCGAGTGCCTGATTGTTTACTGGGGGTTTTCCCGATCGCTCCTGCTGGCGGTGGCGTTTTACGCCGCGGGCTTCCTGTTCGCGCTGTGTCACCGGCCGCCGCTGCCACCGGAGGCCGCTGCCGCGGCAGCCGGGGCCCCTTCCGGCACGGCGCCTTGAAGCGCCGGATACGTGTGTGGCCTGCCGGTGGCGGCACAGTGAGGTTACAATGAATGCGCTGCTGGTCTATCCGCGGTATCCCGACACGTTCTGGAGTTTCCGGCACGTGCTCAAGTTCGTGAAGAAGAAGGCGGCGTTCCCGCCCCTGGGCCTGCTCACGGTGAGCGCCATGCTGCCGCCGGAGTGGGAGCGGCGGCTGGCGGATCTGAACGTGGCCGAGTTGACGGACGAGCAGTTGGACTGGGCCGACCTGGTGTTCGTAAGCGCCATGCTGGTGCAGGGCGACAGCGCCCGCGAGGTCATCGAGCGGTGCCGCCGGCGCGGCAAGCGGGTGGTGGCCGGCGGCCCGGCCTTCACCACCAGTCACGCGGCGTTCGCCGGCGTGGACCACTTCGTGCTCGGCGAGGCGGAACTGACCCTGCCGGCCTTCCTGCGGGACCTGGCCGCCGGTTGTCCTCAACCGGTCTACGTGGCGGCTGGGTTTCCAGACATCGCCCAAACCCCGGCGCCCGACTGGCGGCTGCTGAATTTCCGGCACTATGCCACCATGGCGGTGCAGTACTCCCGCGGCTGCCCGTTCGACTGCGAGTTCTGCGACATCATCGTCATGAACGGCCGCGTCCCGCGGACCAAGACCCCGGCGCAGGTGCTGCGCGAGCTGGACGCCCTGTACGCCGCCGGCGGCCGGGGCGCCTTGTTCTTCGTGGACGACAACTTCATCGGCAACAAGGCCCGGGTCAAGGAACTGCTGCCGGAGATCATCCGCTGGCAGAAAGCGCACGACTACCCGTTCCGGCTCTTCACCGAGGCCAGCCTGAACCTGGCCGACGACCCGGAGCTGCTGAGTCTGATGAGCGCGGCGAACTTCTTCCGCGTGTTCCTGGGCATCGAGACACCGTGCGCCGACAGTCTGCGCGAGTGCGGCAAGACGCACAACCTGGGGCGCAACATGGGCGAGAGCGTCCGGATCATCCAGCAGCACGGCCTGCAGGTGATGGGCGGCTTCATCGTGGGGTTCGACCACGACCCTGACACCATCTTCGAAAGCCAGATCCGGTTCATCCAGCAGGTGGGCATCGTCACGGCCATGGTGAGCGTGCTCACGGCGCTGCCCCAGACGCGCCTCTGGCACCGGCTCAAGGCCGAGGGGCGCCTGCTCAGCGCCGCCAGCGGCGAGAACACCGACGGCAGCCTGAACTTCGTGCCGCGGATGGACCGGGAGCGCCTGCTGGAGGGCTACCGGCGCATCGTCACGACGCTGTATGCGCCGCGCAACTACTACCGCCGGATCCACACCTTCCTCAAGACGTACCGCCCGACGGTGCGGGGAAAGCCCTCCTGGGAAGACTTCAAGGCCTTGCTGCGGAGCATGTGGCGGATCGGGGTCTGCTCGAAGAGCTGCCTGTTGTACTGGCGGCTGCTGGTCCAGACGGCGCTCACCCGGTTTCGCGCCTTGCCCATCGCCGTGGAGATGGCCATCTACGGCCTGCACTTCCAACACGTTGCCCGTCATACCTTGGCCCCGGCCCGCCGGAGGCATCCTGACTGTGATAAGTGATTTGTTATCTGAGGGTTGAATAACCAGATCGGCTGTGCTATACTGATATTGGTTCAATAAAGCCGGATTTACCGGAAATCACCCAAAGGTTGGTGTTATGCGTAAAGCCAAAACCACGGCCAAGGCTGCGGCCCCGTCCGCGTCCAATGATCCAGCCGTACTGCGTATGGAGACAATCCTGACCCCGTCCACCACCATCGTCGGGAACGAGGTGCTGTCGGACGTGCTGGAACTGGAAAAACCCCGCTTCGTGGTCGACTCCGACCGGTACCTGAACATGCTCTGGGAAGCCAATCCGGACATGCACAAACTGCTCCGTGCAGCCGAGTCCCTGACGGCGGCGCGCGAGGCGGTCTACATTTTCCTGGAACGCTCCGAACGCAAAATATTCGACGTGGACAACGAGTTCCACATTCTGGAGAAGGCCACCGTCCGTGAAGCGATCCGGGTGTTCCGCTCCATCATCGGACCCATCAACGAGAAGCGGATCCAGGTGAGCGCCCTCGACTGTCTCTGGAAACTGGCCCGAGACCGGCGGGAGGAATTGCAGTGGGATGTCTCGGCGGGATTTCTCATGGAATTCATCCACCTGTTTCGGGGCATCGCCGGCAAGTCCAATATCTATCGTGAGCACGAAGGGATAAAACGCGGCCTGCCCGATTTCCTTCGCCTGGAGGGGCGTGCCGCCGCCCTGGCCCGCTGCGAGATATTGGACGACATGGCCGGAACGGTCCGTAAGTACTTCCGCCGGTACCCGTCCGGCCTGGAGCCGGACATCGTCACCTGGCGCAGACAGAACCGGCAACGGATTCTGCGCTATTTCGGCGGGTCCGAATCGGACTGGTCCGACTACCGCTGGCATCTGCGACACGTGATCAAGACGCCGGAGCCGCTGCTGGAATTGCTGGACGTGTCCCACGAGCAGAAGGAGGCGGTCCGCAAGGCGGCCCGGTACCGGATCCCCTTCGGCATCACCCCGTATTACCTGAGCCTGATGGATCGCAACCCGGCCATCGGTTACGACCATGCCGTTCGCGCCCAGGTACTGCCGCCGCTGGACTACATCGAACAGATGGCCGGCCACCGGCAGGACCGGAAGACGGTGTTCGATTTCATGGGCGAGTACGACACGTCACCGGCGGACCTGGTCACCCGGCGCTATCCGCTCATCTGCATCCTGAAACCGTACAATACCTGTTCCCAGATTTGCGTCTACTGCCAGCGCAACTGGGAAATCGATGAGTGTATGGCTCCCGACGCTCTCGCCGACGATGCGCAGATCGAACGGGCGATCCAGTGGATCGCCGATCACTCGGGCATCGGCGACGTCCTGATCACCGGCGGGGATCCGGCGGTGATGGACGACGCCCTGCTGGACCGGATGCTGCAGGCGTTGGCGCGGGTGGATCACGTCTACCGCATTCGGATCGGCACCCGCACGCCGGTCGTGCTGCCGTGCCGCTGGACGCCTGAACTGGTGGACCTGCTGGCTCGCCATCATGTCCCCGGTCGCCGGGAGGTCGCCGTGGTCACTCATTTCAGCCATTCCTACGAGATCACGCCCGAAGCCCGGGATGCCGTGCAGGCCATCCGCCGGCGCGGGATGGGTGTTTACAACCAGCAGGTTTTCACCGTGGAAAATTCCCGGCGGTTCGAAAGCGCCAAGCTCCGGGCCGATCTCAAATCGATCGGGGTGGATCCATACTACCTGTTCAACATGAAGGGCAAGAAAGAAACTCGGCGGTTGATGGTGCCCATAGCCAGGATTCTGCAGGAACGCAAGGAGGAAGCCCGGTTGTTGCCGGGGCTGGATCGGACCGATGAGCCGGTCTTCAATGTGCCCAAGATGGGCAAAAACCACCTTCGGGCCGGCCAGGACCACCGGCTGGTGATGGTCATGCCCGACGGTTCCCGCGTGTACGAACTGCACCCTTGGGAAAAGAACATCTCGCCGATGCCTCCCTATAACTACGTTGACGTGCCTATCTACGACTACCTGGAAGAGCTGGCCGCCCGGGGCGAGAATATCCGAGACTATCGCACGATCTGGTATTACTACTGAGCGTGGATGCGCGCATTCCTTATATTCGGGCCGGGGCGCCGGTCAACATGCGGATTCGGCCAGCGCCCCCGCGCGTCCGCGCTTTCCCCATCGCCGTGGAGATGGCCATCTACGGCCTGCACTTCCAGCGGGTGGCCCGCCGCGCCGCCCAACCTCCCTCGACGCGAGTTTGATCCGATTCGATCACAACGGGAATCGGCAAGGCGGCAAGCCGGCGAATCGGCGAACCGGTTAACCGGCGAACCGGCGCTGCTTTGGCTTTCCGCGGGACGCGGGCGCCGGGAGCTAACAGTGATTGGTGAACAGTAAACAGTAAACAGTAAACAGTGAACCGTGAGGCGCAGGGACCAGGAACTGACGGGGGCAACGATCCCACAATCCTGCCGGCGCGTTCCGCGCAAATCTAGAGCGGCGTCATGCCGCCGCACTCCAGACCGCCGCGCCGCCTGTTTGGAGTGCGCCGACAGGTCTGCGCTCTGGATTCCCGCGGGACGCGGGCGCCGGGATTTTGCTTGGTTCGCCTCACCGTACTCCGCGATTTTGCCCTGCGCGTCCCGCGCCCATCCAGAGCGGCGTCATGCCGCCGCACTCCAGACCGCCATGCCGTCGCATTACGACCCGCCGGGCCACATGGCGCGGCCGTCGGGGGCCCGCCGGCGCACCACCAGCTTCGGCCAGCGGGGCGGGTAGGGCCGGCCGTACTCGCTCCAGAAACGCAGCTCCATGGCGCGGCGGGGGCAGACGTTGATGCAGCCGAGGCAGAGGGTGCAGGTGCCCCGGGCCCGGGGGCGGCCATCCTTCATGTAGAGGCGCTGCGCCGGGCAGAAGGCGACGCAGATCCCGCAGCCGTTGCAGCGGCGGCGCCAGGCGTAGTTGCGGTACAGGGGGGTGTCCACCCATTTGTTGTCGATCAGGATGCCGCCGATGAACAGCGGCAGGGGCCAGATCAGAAACGGATATCCGGCCGGCTCGCCCCGGCCGAAGGCGGTGCCGTGCGCCCGGACGGCGGCCGCGTCGGTGGGCAGCGGCACCAGGCGGTCCAGGAAGCGCCACAGGGCGCGCGGTCCCCACCGGAAGGTCGCCACGTTGAGGGGGTAGACGCCCCACGACCGCCCGACGGGGCGCCACCCCTTGCACCGCAGGATGAGCCACAGCAGCAGGTGGGCGTTTTCGGGGCCGCCGGCGCAGCAATAGAGCACGTACGCCGGCCGCCCGCCGCCCCGGGGCAGACCGCGGAGCAGCCAGGCCAGCATGGGCCAGGGCGGCTTGAAGCCGTAGATGGGAAAAGCGACCACCAGCGCATCGCCCGTCAGCTCCGCCTGGAAGTCGCGGTAGTAGTGAAAGCGGTGGACTGTCACCTGTGCGCCGGCTGACTTCATCCCGTCAACGAATTGCTGCGTCAGGTGCATGGTGTTTCCCGACGCCGAGTTCACCACCACGTCCACGCGGCGGGGCGAGGTGCGCGGGCCGGCGGTCAGGTTCAGCGTCGCGATGGCCAGGGTGAGCGCGGTGGCCGCGACCACGGCCCACGCGCCCCAGCCGGCGATCGGCGCGGTTGAGGCGATCAGCAGCGCCGGGCCGGCCGCGGCGGCCGCGATGGCTGCGGCCCGCATGAGCCGTGGCGGGGCCCAGCCCGCGAACAGCGGCACGGCGGCGACCAGCGGGAGGAAGCGGACCGCGCCGCCGCCCAGCAGGTCGCCGAGCCAGAACACGGTGTAGAGTTCGAGGACGGCCGGGAGGGAGCGGTACTTCAGGCCGAGAAAGGCCACCGCCGCCACCCGCCACCAGAAGGCGTCGGCGGCGGGGTCCCACGCGGCGATCCTCAGGATGGCGGCGGCGAGGAGCAGGCCCGCGAGGAAATAGAGCCAGGACAGTAGTGCCGATCCGGCAGGACGACGAGCGCCGTTCACATCGACATTGACTTCCATGCGCCTCTCGTATGCGCGGAGTGCATGCTCCTGTTGCCCGGGTCCCGGCGGAACCGACCCGGTGCTTCCAAAATCATGGAGGGCAAGGAGCACAAGGCTGACATTGTATCCCGGTGTGGGTTATCTTCCAAGTGATGGTAACGGTGAACGGCCGCGCCAGCGGCCGCGGCGTGTAGCCCGGGCCGCGAGGCCCGGGTGACCGGAAACAGACGGCCGGGGCGAGCCGCGCAGCGGCGGCGGAAAAGGGGCCGAGACAAGGACACGGGGAGAAAATGGATGTCCCCATTTACCACGGGGAGAAAATGGATGTCCCCATTTGCCCAACCATCAGCCAACACCCGCTCGTGTGTCGGCGCCGAGGCCCGGCCGCGCCAGCGGCCGCGGCATGTAGCCCGGGCCGCGAGGCCCGGGTGACCGGAAACAGACGGCCGGGGCGAGCCGCGCAGCGGCGGCGGAAAAGGGGCCGAGACAAGGACACGGGGAGAAAATGGATGTCCCCATTTACCACGGGGAGAAAATGGATGTCCCAATTTGCCCAACCATCCGCCAACACCCGCTCGTGTGTCGGCGCCGAGGCCCGGCCGCGCCAGCGGCCGAGGCGTGTGGCCCGGGCCGCGAGGCCCGGGTGACCGGAAACAGACGGCCGGGGCGAGCCGCGCAGCGGCGGCGGAAATGGGGCCGAGACAAGGACACGGCGAGAAAATGGATGTCCCCATTTACCGTTCGGCACAGCCATTGATTGTGGCCAAAAACGGGGTTCCCAATCGCTTTCCCCTCCACCGTCGCTCCTGCGGAGCTCGGCCTCACCAAGTCTCTCAGACCCGGACCTGTCGGTCCGGGCTACACGCCGCCGCCGCTGTTGCGGCAGGATCCTGCCGCGGGCCGCGGACTGTGGACCGCCGCTACCCGTCGCGGCGCGACCCGCCTCCCCCCGGACACCCCCCCCCCAGGACGCGCTCTGCGCCGCAGCGCGGCCGTGACAGGCTACCGGAACCGACGGGTCCGCAGGTCACGGGGAGAAAATGGATGTCCCCATTTGCCCAACCATCAGCCAACACCCGCTCGTGTGTCGGCGCCGAGGCCCGGCCGCGCCAGCGGCCGCGGCATGTAGCCCGGGCCGCGAGGCCCGGGTGACCGGAAACAGACGGCCGGGGCGAGCCGCGCAGCGGCGGCGGAAAAGGGGCCGAGACAAGGACACGGGGAGAAAATGGATGTCCCCATTTACCACGGGGAGAAAATGGATGTCCCAATTTGCCCAACCATCCGCCAACACCCGCTCGTGTGTCGGCGCCGAGGCCCGGCCGCGCCGGCGGCCGCGGCATGTAGCCCGGGCCGCGAGGCCCGGGTGACCGGAAACAGACGGCCGGGGCGAGCCGCGCAGCGGCGGCGGAAATGGGGCCGAGACAAGGACACGGCGAGAAAATGGATGTCCCCATTTGCCGTTCGGCACAGCCATTGATTGTGGCCGAAAACGGGGTTCCCAATCGCTTTCCCCTCCACCGTCGCTCCTGCGGAGCTCGGCCTCACCAAGTCTCTCAGACCCGGACCTGTCGGTCCGGGCTACACGCCGCCGCCGCTGTTGCGGCGGGATCCTGCCGCGGGCCGCGGCCGGCGGACCGCTGCTACCCGTCGCGGTGTGACCGGCCTCCCCGGACGCACACCCCCAGGACGCGCTCTGCGCCGCAGCGCGCCCGACCAAGGGGGTTGCATTCCCTCGACGGGAGCCCGTGCGGCGACGTCGACAGAGTGCCTTGACAGATTGCTCAACCTGATTTATGTTGAATACGTAATATACGCAAAACACGTGTATTGATCAGGAGTAAAAACATGGCCACCCGAACGCTCAGAAAAATCCAACGCAATTTCATGGTTACCCTGCCATCCGCGTTCCGCAAAACTTTCACCCTCAGCGAGGGGGATTGGGTCGAGATCGAACAGACCGATAACGCCATCGTCATCCGACCGGTGGAAATCCGTCGCAAACAGGTCCTGGACCGCTTGGAAACCGCAATGGAACAACCGGTGGCCGGACCCCTAAACTCCATGTCCGAGGAGGACGTTCTGCGGGAAGTGGAGGAAGAGATCCGAGTGACGCGCTCGGGCCGACGTCCCAAACGCTGAGTCCCCGTCATGAGAATCGTTTTGGATTGCAATGTGGTCATCGCGGCGGCCATCTCTCGGGGCACCTGCTTCGCGGTGGTCCGTAAAGTCCTGCTGCACCATCAGTGTGTCCTCTCACCGGAGATACTCGAGGAATACACGCGGGTAAAGGAACAGCCCAAATTCACCGCCTACCGTGGACGTCTGGATGCGCTGATCCGGGCCCTGCGCGAGAGCGGCCATGCTGTCCCGTCATCGGACTGCCCCTTCACCCTGCCCGATCCGTTCGATGAACCGTATCTGGCGGCGGCGCTGTCGGCGCAGGCCGACCTGCTGGTGACCGGAAACAACAAGCACTTCCCGGATCGTGACTATGGGAATGTCCGCATCTGCAGTCCGCGTGAATTCATGGAGATGGACCTGCTCTTGGAATAGAGCTCCGAATCCTTGTATTGGGCTGATCCCAATGAGGAGTGGTCCCGTCCATGGGTGAGGCGGGTTGGCTTTGGCCGGACAGCCGGCATCCGGTCGTGTTCGTCGGACGCGGCCTCCGGATCTGCCGGCTGCGGCGCGGACGGCGTCGGGTGCAACCGATCGTCGGGGTGTTTCAGAGCGCGGACGGCTCAGCCGTCCACCAGCCGCTCCAGCAGCGCGTCGTCGGCGAGGAAGGGGATGGTGACGTGGTTGCCCGGCGCCTCCCGGTTGTAGGCGACGCAGGTGTCGATGGAGTTGGCGCAGCGCGCCCAGGCGCGGCGGGCCACGCCGCCCATCACGTCCCACGGCATGGCCGAGCGGATCACCGCGTCGGCCCGCGCGCTGCCGTCCAGCACCAGCCCGAAGCCGCCGTTGATGGCCTTGCCGATCCCGACGCCGCCGCCGTTGTGGAGCGCCACCATGCTCATGCCGCGGGCGGCGTTGCCGGCAAAGCACTGGACGGCCATCTCGGCCATGATGTTGCTGCCGTCCTTGATGTTCGCCGTCTCGCGGTAGGGCGAGTCGGTGCCGCCGCAGTCGTGGTGGTCGCGGCCCAGCATCACCGGGCCGATTTCACCGGCGCGCACCATCGCGTTGAACTTCAGCGCGATCCGGGCGCGGCCGGGCGCGTCCTGGTAGAGGATGCGGGCCTGGGTGCCCACCACCAGCCGGTTCTTCTCGGCGTCGCGGATCCAGACCCAGTTGTCGCGGTCCTGCCCACGCCGGTTCGGATCGATGGCCTCCATGGCCGCCCGGTCGGTCCGGGCCAGGTCCTCGGGCCGCCCGCTGAGGCAGACCCAGCGGAAGGGCCCGTAGCCGTAGTCGAACAGCATGGGGCCCATGATGTCCTCGACGTAGGAGGGGAAGATGAAGCCCTCGCGGGGATCGGTGCCGTTCCGGCAGATCTCCGTCACGCCGGCGTCGTAGACCGCCCGCATGAAGGAGTTGCCGTAGTCGAAGAAGTAGGTGCCCCGCTCCACCAGCGTGCGGACGAGCTCGAAGTGGCGCCGCAGGCTCCGGTCCACGGCGGCGCGGAAGGCGGCGCGGTCCGCCGACAGCATCCGGGTGCGCTCCTCGAAGGACAGCCCCTGGGGGCAGTAGCCGCCGTCGTACGGCGCGTGGCAGGAGGTCTGGTCCGACAGCAGCTCGATGGGCACCCGGTGGTCCACCGCGTACTGGAGCAGGTCCACGATGTTGCCCTGGTAGGCGATGGAGAGCGGCTCGCGGCGGGCCATGGCCGCCTGGGCCAGGCGGAACACCTCGCCCAGGTCGGCGCTCACCGCCGCCACCCAGCCCTGCTCGTGCCGCGTGCGGATGCGCGACGGGTCCACCTCGGCGATGATGCCGACGCCGCCGGCGATCTCCACCGCCTTGGGCTGGGCGCCGCTCATGCCGCCGAGGCCCGACGAGACGAACAGGTGGCCGCGCAGGTCCTCGTCGTCGCGGATCCCCAGCCGGAGTCGGGCGGCGTTCAGGATGGTGTTGAATGTGCCGTGGACGATCCCCTGCGGACCGATGTACATCCAGCCGCCGGCGGTCATCTGGCCGTAGTTGGCCACGCCGAGCTGCATGGCCCGGTGCCACTCGGACTGATTGTCGAACATGCCCACCATGAGCGAGTTGGTGATGATCACCCGCGGCGCCTCGGGGCGCGAGGCGAACAGCCCGAGCGGGTGCCCCGACTCCACCACCAGCGTCTGCTTCCGGGTGAGCACCTCCAGGTACCGCTGGATGAGCCGGTACTGCATCCAGTTCTGGCAGACCTGGCCGGTCTCGCCGTAGGTCACCAGCTCGTACGGGTAGAGCGCCACGTCGAAATCCAGGTTGTTGTCGATCATCACCTGGAAGGCCTTCCCCTCGACGCAGCGACCCTTGTACGCGTCGATGGGCCGCCCCCAGATCCGGCCCGGGGGCCGGAAGCGGTAGCCGTAGATCCGGCCGCGCGTCTTCAACTCGTCGAGAAACTCCGGGGCCAGCGCCGCGTGCCACTGGGGGGGCACGTAGCGGAGCGCGTTCTTCAGCGCGAGGAGGGTTTCGGTCCGGTTCAAGGTGTAGCCGCGGTCCGGCGCGCGGCGGATGCCCGGTTCGAACGCGGCCGGCGGCGGCAGCTTGCCGCGCAGGCGGACGGTCATGGCGGCGCCGATGGCGGTGTTGTCGGTCATGGGTTTCCTCCCGGTAGGATGAATTCCTATTTTGCCACAAAGCGGGCGGCGGACCAAGTTCCACGAAACCCAGACCGCCCTTGTCTGGTATAATATCCCGTTTTGAATGCCGTTTCCGCCCCGTGCGGAACGCCCCCAGGAGCGTGATCATGAGCCACCGCCTGTCCCATCCCGCCGGTTTCGTCCGCCGCGGCCTGTGCGCCGCGTTGTGCCTCGGTCTCGCGGCCGCCCTCTGGGCGGCGGTCCCGGCCGAGCCGCTGCTGCGCTTCCCCGACGTGCGCGGCGACACCGTCGTGTTCGTCTGCGGCGAGGATATCTGGTCCGCGCCGGTCGCGGGCGGCACCGCCACCCGCCTGACCATCCACGACGGCGAGGAGCGCCATCCCAAGCTCTCGCCCGACGGGACGCGGATCGCCTTCACCGGCGACTATGACGGCAACGCCGACGTCTACGTGATGGATGTGCACGGCGGCGGGATCACCCGGGTCACCTGGCATCCGGGCGACGACGAGGTGGTGGGCTGGCATCCCACGGCCGACAAGATCCTGTTCAAGTCGGCGCGGGAAAGCTTCAGCCGCTTCGACAAGCTGTTCCTGGTGTCGCCCGACGGCACCGGCCTGGAGCCGCTCCCCCTGCACGAAGCGGCCTACGGCAGCTATTCGCCCGACGGCCGGCAGATCGCTTACAACCGGATCAGCGTCGAGACACGCACGTGGAAACGGTACCGCGGCGGGCTGGCCCCGGACGTCCATATCTATGACTTCGCGGCGAAGCAGGACCGGAAGATCACCGACTTCCCCGGCGGCGACCGGATGCCCATGTGGCACGGCGGCACCATCTACTACACCGCCGACAGCGACGGCGTGCTGAACATCTACGGCTACACCGTGGCGACGGGCAAGACGGAGCAGCTCACCCGCCACCGTGAGCACGACGTCCGCCGGCCGAGCCTCGGCGACGGCCGGATCGCCTACGAGGTGGGCGGGACCGTCTGGTTGCTGGACCTGGCCAGCCGCCAGTCCCGCGCCCTGCCCATCGCGGTGCGCGCCGACGCCCCCGAGGCGCGGCCGTACCTGGCCACGGTGGCCGACCTGGCCACCCAGTTCGACGTGTCCACCTCCGCGGCCCGCGTGCTCGTCACCGCCCGCGGCCACCTGTTCAGCGTGCCGCGCAAGGACGGGGCCACGCGGCTGGTGGCCGGCGCCGGCGGCGCCCGGATCCGCGAGGGAGCCTGGTCGCCCGACGGCCGGAAGTACGCCTTCGTCTCCGACGCCGGCGGCGAGTTCAACATCTATCTGGCGGAGGCCGCGGGCGCCGCCGCCCCGGTCCAGCTGACCCGCTCCAGCGACGGCTACCGCCACACCCTGCGCTGGTCGCCCGACGGGAAGAAGATCGCCTTCGCCGACCAGACGCTGGCCTGCTACGTCCTGGACGTGGCCAGCCGCGCCGTGACCCGAGTGGACAAGGCCGACTACGAGCCCATGGACGTGTCGCTGAACGTCAAGCCCATTTCCGACTACGCCTGGTCCCCCGACAGCGCGTACCTGGCCTATTCCAAGATGGAAGCCGACCTCGTGTCGAAGGTGTTCGTCCACTCGCTGCAGGACAACCGCTCCCGCTGCGTCAGCCACGGCCTGTTCAACGATTTCGGCCCGGTGTTCTCCCGTGACGGGCAGCACTTGTTCTTCATCTCCAACCGCCGCTTCGACCCCACCTTCTGCGACTTCGAGTGGGAGATGGTCTACAAGAAAACGGCCGGGATCTACTGCCTCACTCTGCGCCGCGACGGCAACGCGCGGTTCCCGCTCGCCAGTGACGAGGAGACCGGCGCGCCGGCCGCGCCGCCGGCCGCCGCCGCCGCGGGCCCGCCCAGCGTCGTCATCGATTTTGACGGCCTGGCCGAGCGGATCGAGGCCGTGCCGCTGCCGCCGGGCAACTACCGCCAGTTGGCGGCGGGCGAGGGCGCGCTGTACTACCTTAACGCCGACGACGGCGACTTCAACCGGTTCGAATATCGGGGGCCCGGCACGCAGCATCTGTCCGCGTTTGCCTTCGACACGCGCAAGGAGCGCCGCCTGGCCGAAGGGGTGAGTGACTACCGCCTCTCCGGCGACGGCAAGTGGATCGTCTGCCGGAAGGGGAAGGGCCTGACCGCGCTGGAGCTGAAGGGGCCGGAACCGAAATCGCACGAGCTGTCGCTGGCCGATCTGAAAGTCTGGATCGACCCGCGGGCCGAATGGCGGCAGATCTTCAACGAGTCGTGGCGGATGGAGCGCGACTTCTTCTACGAGCCGGGAATGCACGGACTCGACTGGCCCGCCATGCACGGGCGCTACCTCGCCCTGCTGGAGCGGGCCACCTGCCGCCAGGACGTGGTGTACATCCTCGGCGAGCTCATCGGCGAACTCAACGCGTCGCACACCTACGTGGGCGGCGGCGCCCGGCAGCGCAAGGCCGAGGAGATCGCGGTGGGCCTGCTCGGCGCCGACTACGAGCTGGACGCGGCGAGCGGCCGCTACCGCTTCCGGAAGATCCTCCGCGTACCCGACTGGACCGGCGAGGTCCAGCCGCCCCTGGCCGCGGTGGGCGTCGGCGTGCGCGAAGGGGACTTCCTCATCGCCGTCAACGGCGTGGAGGTGCGCGGCGACCGCGAGGTCTACGCCGCCTTCCAGGACCTCGCCGGCAAGCAGGTGAAGATCCTGGTCAATGACAAGCCGGAACGGGCCGGCGCCCGCGAGTACACCGTCAAGCCGCTGGCCTCGGAGCGGACCCTGCGCTACCTCGACTGGGTGGAGCACAACCGCCGGGTCGTGGCGGAGGCCTCGGGCGGCCGGCTCGGCTACCTGCACCTGCCCGACACCTACACCGGCTCGGCCCGCGAGTTCCCCAAATACTTCTACGCCCAAACCCAGAAGGAGGGGATCGTCGTCGACGGCCGCTTCAACGGCGGCGGCCTCGATCCGGACATCTTCCTGCAGCGCCTGGGCAAGCGGGCGATCTCCTACTGGACCCGCCGCTACTCGAAGGACACGGCGACCCCGGCCGTCTGGACCCAGGCCCACCTCGTGTGCCTGACCAACCGGCAGGCCGGCTCGGGCGGCGACGAACTGCCCCACGAGTTTCAGGTGGAACGGATGGGCCCCGTGATCGGCACCCGGAGCTGGGGCGGGCTGGTGGGCATCTCCATGACCATCGACCTGGTGGACGGCGGCTACCTGACGGCTCCCGACTACCGCATCTACGACCGCGACGGCAACTGGGTGGTGGAGAACGTCGGCGTGACCCCCGACATCGAGGTGGACCTGGATCCCGCCGAGATGGCCCGCGGCTACGACGCCCAGCTCATGAAGGGCGTCGAGGTGCTTCTGAAGAAAATCGAAGCGGAGCCCCGGACCTGGCCGAAGCATCCGCCGTACCCGCGGCAGAAGTTCTGAACCGCCTGTCCGGAAGCTTGTCCGGACCGAGGAGGCCGATGAAACCGGATTACGACGTGCTGGACGACATCCGGAGATTTCAGCGCAGCCGGGTGATCCTCACCGCCGCCGAGCTGGATCTCTTCACCCGCCTGGACGGCGCCTCCATGGACGCGCCGGCGCTGGCCCGGGCGATCGGCGCCGCGGAGCGGCCGCTGACCCGCGTGCTCGACTGCCTCGTCACCTACGGGTTGCTGGAGAAGGCGGACGGGTGCTACCGCACCGCCGCGCCGGCGGCGGCGCTCTCGGACCGGCATCCCGCGCCGGTTCGGGCCATGGCCCTCCACAGCGCCGTGATGTGGCGGACCTGGAGCCATCTGACCGAGACGGTCCGCACGGGCGAGAGTCCCGCCCGGCACACCGCCGACGACAAGGACAACCACGCGCTGGCCGCCTTCATCGGCGCCATGCACGCCATCGGCCGCCGCGTGGCCGACGACGTGGCCGCGTCGCTGGACCTGTCGCCGTACCGCCGGCTCCTGGACGTGGGCGGCGGATCGGGCGTCTACACCATGGCGTTCCTGCGGCGGAACCCCCGGCTGACCGGCGTGCTGTTCGACCTGCCCCGGGTGACCCTGATGGCGGCGGAATGGCTCCGCGCCGAGGGGCTGCTGGACCGGGTCTCGCTGGTGGGGGGCAACTTCGAGTGCGATGAGCTGCCCGGCGGCTGCGACCTGGCGCTGCTCTCGGCCATCACCCATCAGAACTCGCCCGAGGAGAACCAGGCGCTCTTTGCCAAGATCCGCCGCGCCCTCGATCCCGGCGGCACGCTGCTCGTGCGCGATCACGTCATGGACGAGAACCGCACGGAGCCGGCGGCCGGCGCGCAGTTCGCCATCAACATGCTGGTGAGCACGGCGGGGGGCGACACGTACACCTTCGCCGAGTACCGCCGGGATCTCGAAGCCGCCGGATTCGTCGAGGTGACGTGGCTGCGGTCCGGTCGCGAGCGCATGGACGGCCTCGTCGCCGCCCGCACGCCGGCGGCGGCAGGGGATGGCGGCGCATGAACTTCCTCAAGATCATGGGGCTCGAGCCGAAGCGGGGCGTCCGCGGCGACTACGAGTGGGGCACTCTGTACGGCCGCCTGGAAGGGTGCCTCGCGGACCTGCCCGAATCCGAGGTGAAGCTCATCGCCGGTTTCGCCGGCCTGCTGTGGCGGGTGGCGTACAGCGACATGAAGCTCGAGGACTCCGAGCGGGAGAAGATCCAGGAGATCCTCCGGCGGCGCACCA
>Ga0209270_1000767_pt1 | contig 58038 bp, 43 predicted proteins | sample MTBAKSrepl1MetaG_FD_187456 | JGI IMG/M metagenome (GOLD analysis project Ga0209270, IMG submission 187456) | Enrichment culture microbial communities from Arthur Kill intertidal strait, New Jersey, USA, that are MTBE-degrading - MTBE-AKS1... | ecosystem: Environmental > Aquatic > Marine >... | reverse complement strand
GGTGGCCTTCGATCTGCTGCCGGCACTCTATCGGGAGGAAGCCCGGCATCGGGCCGAGGTGAGGTCAGAGTCCTCCCCCTGGCCTGACCGTGCCATTGTCGAGCGCATCCTCGAACACAACCTGCACGGCATCGATCTGGATCCGCGTGCCGTGCAGATCGCCGCGGCAGCGTTGTGGCTCAAGGCACGCCGAACGTGCCCTGACGCCCAACCCGAACAGCTCAACCTGGTGGCCTCCAACCTTCGCCTCTCCAGCCTCCCCGACGACGACCCGGCCCTGCTCGAGCTGCGGCGTGCGGTGGAACGCGAAACCGGCATCCCGGCAGCACTCACCGACAGCATTGTTCACGCCCTGCGCGGCGCGGACCACCTGGGCAGTCTGCTCAAGGTGGACGCTGCCGTGGATGACGCCGTGCGCCGGCACGAAGCCGTGTTGGGGAGGCGGGAGCCCCGGCAGGGGAACCTGTGGGAGGGATTCGGCGAGGAAGAGCGTGTGCCCGTGGAAGTCGAGCAGGCGAAGGCCAGCGTGCTGGGCTTACTCGAGGGCTTCCTCGAACGGCACACATCCGGCGACGACCTGGGGCTTCGGCTGCGCGGCGAGCAGCTCGCCGCGAGGGTGCGGTTTGTGCGGATGGCGAGGGAGGGGGTCTACGACATCGTGGTGGGCAATCCGCCGTACCAGGGAACGTCGAAGATGCGGGACGCAGCTTACGTGCAATCGCACTACCCCCTGGGAAAGGCGGACATTTATGCGGCGTTCCTCGAACGCGGGTTGCAGCTTGTTCGACACGGCGGTGTGTCGGCCATGCTGACGATGCGGAACTGGATGTTCATCAAGCAGTATGCGGCCATTCGTCGATATCTCCTTCGGAGCTTCCACCTGCGGGCACTTGGCGACTTTGAGATCGGTGCATTCGAAGAGGCCGGTGGCATGATCGTGAGCGTCTGCGTCAGCGTGTTTCAGAAGACATCCCGTCGCCGACGCCAGACCGTCGCTCTGCGGCTGACACTGAATGCCGGAGAGGGAGTGAGCGGAGAGAGAACTCAGCGAAAACGCGCAGCCGCCCTTTGTCATGTCGGCCACCACAAATTCGAGCCTGGGCGGCTGAAGGTTGTGCCAGAGTGGCCACTGGTTTATTGGTGGCCCCATGAATTTATTAGGTCGTACGCGGCGGCAGATTTGCTTGGTGACCGGATGGTTGCTCAGAAAGGTCTTATTACAGGCAACGATACGAGGTACGTCCGGTTCGCCTGGGAGCCAACACGTATCAGGGTAATGTTGGTTCCCGTAACGCAAGCAAGAAACTCATTCAAGGTTGCGAGGTCCTCTAAGACGTGGTTCCCGACTGTTATGGGTGCCCAAAATAGGGTTTGGTTTGAGCCTGCTCATCACGTAGTCTTGTGGGGACTGAATGGGCTCCAATGCAAAGTGATGCACGAGCACTTGTGCGGAAGCTTCTCAAAGCGCGTGCAGAGTGAGAGTCTGTATGGAGTCGGTTGCGTGGCATTTTCAATGATTGGAAACCGGTTTTCAGCTCGTGCACACCGTTACTCTTTGGAACTGAATCCCATTGTGAGACACGAAAGCCCCCTAATTCGATTGGGTGCACTGTTAGGCCTTGCGGATGCAGGCAAATGGAACAAGGTCGCAGAATTCATTAAGGATCCCAACTCCACAATCGTAGAGGAAGCTACTGAGCTATTGGGCCATGCCGAACAAGAAGTTTGAGTGCCTTGTACGTTTCATCAATAAGCAACCTTCTATCTTTCAGGTGCTTGACGATCCTCACGCTGACAAGACGCGAATAGAAGCCACCCTCTGTGTCAATGAAGGTGAGACACTGGCCCTGCGAAAAATTAGTGTAGGGCGGCTGACACCTTCACAAACCAAGCCTACCCATTTCGGTTGAAGGCCGAAATGGGTCAACCGGGGCGTTGTTAAATGAGTCGGCTTAGTTCTTTCGCTCCATGATCTTCCCACGGGTTGAGGTGGCCACTCTGGATGTCTCGCGCCCTTTCCGTTTTTGAGAGGAAACCGGAATCGGCTCGAAACAGTTAGACGGCTTCTGGCAAGCTCTGAGTGCAGGTGGGCAATTTCTCGCTGGGAGCATACGAAGACTGGGCGAACGGGCACCAGCGACCGAGAGCTTGAGGGCGGGCCTTGCCTTCCCTCGCACGCGGGGGATCATGACCAGGTGGTCCTCTGCCTCGGGCTCTGTACCGTGTGACGTGGGCGGGGCTCCCAGGGCGGCGGGGCAGGTGGCGAGGCCATGGAGCCCCTGTGGGCCTGGGGGCCGCGTGCAGAACCGGGTGGCAGGCTCCCAAGGGACACGCGGTTGGAAAAAGACACGCGAGGACGGTTCAGGTGGACCAGGGTTCCTCTGTGCCAACCGGCAAGACCCGGCTCCGGGGCGAGGTTGGAAAACCAAGAGCCAAGAACAAAAAGGGTTAGCCTTGGGCGGCTAACCCCTCGTTTTTACTGGCGGGGACGACGAGACTTGAACTCGCGACCTCCGGCTTGACAGGCCGGCGTTCTAACCAAAGCTGAACTACGCCCCCTGGTGGGCGGAACAGGGCTCGAACCTGTGACCCCCGGCTTGTAAGGCCGGTGCTCTCCCGACTGAGCTACCCGCCCCGAAACCGTAACACGTCTTGAGGCTCACACAACCACGCTCGCACAGGCACTCGCCCTGATCGGCAGTGCATAAAATAGCCCCTTTGTTTGTCTCTGTCAAGCGGCAAATGCGAGGCGCTCCCTTTCCTTACCCCTAATTTATCTGCAGCTCGGCGCCCTTGGGAAGTTCCTGGGGGACCACGCACTGGAACGGTATGTCGTCCTTGGTAAAGAGCGCTTCCCCCTCCCCCACGATCAAGGCATGCTCCAAGACCTCGTCCATATTGTCTACCAGCGTCACTTCCACCTGCTTGAGTATCTTGGCAGGCACATCCTCAAGGTCCTTCTCGTTTTCTTTGGGGATCAGAACCCGGGAAACGCCCACGCGGTGGGCGGCCAGGATCTTTTCTTTGAGCCCTCCTATGGGCAGGACCCGACCGCGCAAGGTTATTTCCCCGGTCATGGCCAGGTCGCCCCGTACGGGCCTCCTGGTCAGTGCCGATACGATGGAAGTGCACATGGTGATCCCGGCAGAAGGCCCATCCTTTGGGATGGCCCCTTCCGGAATGTGAATGTGGATGTCCCAGTTCTTGTAGAAGTCCTTGTCGATCCGTAGGCGCAGAGACCTGGATCGCACGTAGCTCACCGCAGCCCTGGCGGACTCGTTCATCACCTCTCCGAGCTTTCCCGTAATGGTCAAATCGCCCTTTCCGGGCATGATGACCGTTTCCACCGCCAGGATTTCCCCCCCCACCTGGGTCCAGGCCAGGCCGGTCGCAAGGCCCACGTGGTCTTCCTTCTCGAGCTGCCCCTGGCGATACCGGGGGGGCCCCAGGAATTTCTGCACCGTCTGGGACGAAATGGATATGGGCCCTTCGGTCTTTTCCTTCACCACTTTCCGGGCCACCTTGCGGCAGATGGAGGCGATCTCACGCTCCAGGTTCCTCACCCCCGCTTCCCTTGTGTACTTCTCGATGATGGTGCGTATGGAGTTTTCGGAAAACTTGATCCTCTCCTCGTCCAGTCCGTTTATCTTCGTCTGCTTCGGTATGAGAAATCCCTGGGCGATGCTCAGCTTCTCCAGCTCCGTGTACCCCGGAAGCCGGATGATCTCCATGCGGTCCTGCAACGGCAACGGTATTTCCGGCAAGGTGTTGGCCGTGGTGATAAAAAGGATATCGGACAGGTCGTAGTCCACGTCCAGGTAGTGGTCGTTGAAACTGTAGTTCTGCTCCGGGTCCAGCACTTCCAAGAGGGCCGCCGAAGGGTCCCCACGAAAATCCATGCTCATCTTGTCCACTTCGTCCAGGCAGAAGACCGGGTTGTTGACCCCCGCCTTCTTGAGGGACTGGATGATCTTGCCCGGAAGGGCCCCTATGTACGTGCGTCGGTGCCCCCTTATCTCCGCCTCGTCCCGGACCCCCCCCAAGGACAGACGCACGAACTCCCTTCCCGTGGACCGTGCCACCGACTTGGCCAGGGAGGTTTTGCCCACGCCCGGGGGACCGACAAAACAGAGGATGGGACCGCGGATCTTCTGCACAAGGGCCTGCACGGCCAGGTATTCGAGAATACGCTCCTTGGGTTTTTCCAGGCCGTAATGGTCTTCGTCGAGGATCTTCTCGGCCTCGGTCACGTCGTGGCGCACCTTGCTCTTCTCGCACCACGGAAGGCTGATGAGCCACTCGATGTAATTGCGCACCACGGTCCCCTCGGCCGACATGGGAGCCATCATCTTGAGCTTCTTGAATTCCTGACGGACCTTGGCCGCAGCCTCCCTGGACATCCGTTTGCGCTTGATCCGCTTTTCCAGCTCATTGAGCTCGTTGGCCTGTTCGTCGTCTCCGCCCATCTCCTTCTTGATGGCGCGCATCTGCTCGTTGAGATAGTACTGGCGCTGCGTCTTTTCCATCTGTTCTTTGACGCGGCCCTTGATCTTCTGCTCCACCTGAAAGATCTCTATCTCGGTCTTCATGAGCTGGAGCAGGAGTGTGAGCCTTTCGGCCGGTGAAATGGTCTCGAGGAGGCGCTGCTTGTCGGGAATTTTGAAGGAAAAGTGTGCGGCGACCGTGTCGGCGAGTTGGGAGGGGTTTGTGATTCCCGCCACGCTCTGCACCAAATCTTTCGGGATGTTCTTGTTTGTCTTGGCGTGGTTCTTGAAGGTCTCCACCACGGCCCGCCCCATGGCCTCCGTCTCGGTGGGAGAAATCTGTGGCTCGTCTATCGTTTCCAATTCCACCAGGAAGTGCTCCTCGTTGGGCAAGAACCGCTCGATCCGCGCCCGTGACTTTCCCTCGAGCAGAGCCTTGACCGTGCCGTCCGGCAGACGGAGCAACTGGAGAACGGTTCCTATGGTACCGACCCTGTTGATGTCACCTTCCTTGGGTTGATCCACCCCCGCTCTCTTCTGGGTCGCCAGGAACACCTTCTTGTCCTTGTTCATGGCTTTGGCAAGGGCGTTTATGGACTGGTTCCGTCCCACGAACAGGGGAACCACCATGTGGGGGAAGACCACAATGTCCCTGAGCGGCAGCAGGGGAAGGGTGACAGGGGGTGGAGCTTCTTCTACCATTTTCTTCAACTTCGATATGAACATGGCGCATCCCCTCGAGCGTCGCAGGTGTACGGAGGCCGACCGAACCGGCCACCTTGTTTCATTCTTGGATACTTGGGGCCCATCTTGGTTGTTCTTATTGGCCCATCACTTGGTCGGACAGAGCGAACGAGAACACGATTCGTCCCCTCGGCAGGGGCAGCGGAAGGACTGCAGGGAAGCATCATGCTTTCTTCTTCTCCTGCTCAAACAAGAGGATGGGATCCTCCCTATTCAGGATGACCTCTTCTCCTATGACACACTCTTTCACGTTGTCAACCGAAGGTATGTCGTACATTATGTCGAGCATCGTGCTTTCCAGAATCGCACGCAACCCCCTTGCCCCCGACTTGCGCTTCAAGGCCTCCCTGGCAATGGCACTCAGGGCGCTGTCAGTGAAGCGGAGCTTGACGCCCTCCATCTCGAACAACTTCTGGAACTGCTTTATCAGGGCGTTTTTGGGTTCCGTCAGTATGCGCACCAGGCTCGATTCGTTCAATTCCCCGAGGGTCGCAATCACCGGAAGCCTTCCCACAAACTCCGGAATGAGTCCGAATTTGAGGAGGTCTTCCGGTTGAACCATCATGAGAATCTCGCCTATATTCCTCTCTTCCTGTTTGGTGATCTTGGCCCCAAACCCCATCACCTTGTCGCCCAATCGCCTGTTGATGATTTGGTCCAGGCCCACGAAGGCCCCGCCGCAAATAAAAAGTATGTTGGAGGTATCCACCTTCACGAAATCCTGCTGTGGATGCTTGCGCCCGCCCTTGGGAGGCACGCTTGCCGTGGTCCCTTCTATGATCTTGAGCAGCGCTTGCTGCACCCCTTCCCCGGACACATCCCGCGTGATGGATGGGTTGTCGGATTTGCGCGCTATCTTGTCTATTTCATCGATGTACACGATCCCGCGACGCGCTCGCTCAACGTCGTAATCAGCGTTTTGCAGCAGGGCCAGAATGATGTTCTCCACATCCTCTCCCACATACCCGGCTTCTGTCAGGGCGGTCGCGTCGGCTATGGTGAAGGGAACATCGAGGAACTTGGCAAGGGTCTGGGCCAGCAGGGTCTTCCCGCTCCCGGTCGGTCCCACCAGAAGCAGATTGCTCTTCTGAATTTCCACCTCGTAGGCATCGATGGAAGACTCCAGGCGTTTGTAATGGTTGTGCACAGCGACCGAAAGGATTTTTTTGGCATAATCCTGCTCGATGACGTACTGATCGAGCATCGTCTTTATTTCCCGTGGGGTGGGTATGCTCTGGTTTTCCCCTCCCAGTGCACCCTTGTCACCCTCTTCCTCTATGATCTCGTTGCACAACTCAATACATTCGTCGCATATGTATACGGCCGGCCCCGCGATCAGCTTCTTGACCTCGTCCTGGTTCTTGCCGCAGAAAGAGCACCTCAAATGATCGCCGGCATCCCCTTTCTTGCTCATCGCACCCCTCCGTTATGACCAGTTTCTCCCTCGATCGGAGGCAAGATGACCCGTCCCCCACTGGATCGAGGATGCCTCAATATAGTTACGCCCTACCTCTTTTGCAAGCCGGGCCCTGGGACAAGGTCCCTTGCGTCGGATTCCTGACGGCACTCCGGCGCCCGGCAGGGCCCAAAAGAAATGGGTTCAGGCCGCATCCAGAGCGTCAAGATCTCCCCGGTTTACGATGACGTGGTCAATGACTCCGTACTCCTTGGCCTCAATCCCGCCCATGTAAAAATCCCTGTCCGTATCCGTCTGAATCCGGTCCAGATCCTGTTTCGTGTGCTTGGCCAGTATGCTGTTGAGGGTTTCTTTGAGCCTAAGAATCTCCCTCGCCTGGATGGCCACGTCCGAGGCCTGTCCCTGGAAGCCGCCCATGGGCTGGTGGAGCAGTATGCGGGAATTGGGCAGGGAATACCGCTTCCCGGCACTTCCGGCCGCCAGCAGAACCGCTCCCATGCTTGCGGCCTGGCCGATGCACACCGTGGCGATTTCGGGCTTTATATACTGCATGGTATCGTATACGGCCAGTCCTGCCGTAACGAGGCCGCCGGGGGAGTTCACGTAAAAATTGATGTCTTTGTCCGGATCTTCAGACTCCAGGAAGAGGAGCTGTGCGATCAAGAGATTGGCGATCTCGTCGTTGATCACCGTTCCCAGGAAGATGATGCGGTCCTTCAAGAGGCGTGAATAGATGTCGTATGCACGTTCTCCCCGGCTGCTCTGCTCTATCACCATGGGTATGAGTGTCATGTGCGTTTCTCCTGTATGGGACGGCCGCCGGTTCTCTTGAGAGGCGACCATTGAGATGCTCCACGGCCTTTCAGAAAAGGTTGTTGCCGGATACCTGCCTCGTCAAAACAAGCTTTCTGCAAGTCCATGGCACATTAAGCTAAAGCAAATCTCATGCCGGGGACTCGGCCTCACCATCCACCACCTTCTCCGTAATGACCGCGGCCTCCTTGATCAGCGCCATGGCGCGCCTGCGAAGAAGGTCGCGATTGAGGGCTTGTGACTGTTCCTGATCCTTTTCGTAATGCCTCCTGACCACTTCCACCGGCTGGCGAAGAGATTGGGCCATTTCGTCGAAAGCCTTGTCCATATCCTCATCGCTCAGGGTGAGGTTCTCCTGTTCGATGATTCTCGCGAGGATCAGGTGATTACGAACCCTCTGTTCGGCGGTCTGCTGATAGGCTGCCGTCAGTCCTTCCCTTGTGGCCCCCGAGGCCTCCAGGGACATCTTCCGGGCTGACAGGGCCCTCTCCGTTTCGGCCACCATGGCTTCTGCCTCGTTGTTCACAAGGGTTGCAGGCAACTCGAAGGGGCTCCTTTGCACAAGGGTCTCCAAGATATGTGCGTCCACCTCCTCTTCCGAGCGCCTTGCGTAGGCCTCACGCAACCGGTCCCTTACGGCGGACCGCAGATCCTCCATGGTTTCGTAAGGACCCACGGACTTGGCGAAGGCGTCATCGACCTGGGGAAGGACGAGCTCCCGTATTTCCTTCAGCGTCACATGGAAGGACACCTGTTTTCCTGCCAAGGCATCGTTGAAGTAGTCTTCCGGGAAACGAACGTCGATCTTTCTCACATCAGCTTCTTGCATCCCCACAAGCCGGCGTTCGAAGTCCTGTAGTATTTTTCCCGAACCCACCTGAAGGGTGAATCCTTCGGTGCGCTGCAAGGCCTCCAGGGGGCCCCCCTCCCAGGTACCCTCGTAGTCCAGAACCGCCAAATCCCCCTCCTGCAAAGGGCGCGGTTCTTCCACCCGTTTGGGCTCGGCCATGCTCTGTCGAATCTCTTCGATCTTCTCCCGGACCTCTTCTTCGGATATCGGGTATATGCGTCTCTCGACCTCTATCCCCCTGAAATCCACTTCGTCGAATGCGGGAATCACTTCCACGGTGGCATTGTAGCGATACGGCTTGTTCTTCTCTATATCCGGCGAATCGAGAGTGGGGGTGCCGATGATCTTCATCTCGGTCTTCTCGAGGGCATTTGGGAAGGAATCACTGATCAGCTTGGACACCACATCCCTGTCCACATCTCTCTTGTACAGTCTCTCCAGAATGGTGCGAGGTGCCTTGCCGGGGCGAAAACCTTTCACCTTGGCTTGCTTTTTCAGTTCATTGTAAGCGTTGTCCAGTTCCCGAGTCACCTGCTCCTCGGGAATCTCCACGTGGAGGATCTTTTTTACGGCTGTGATATCTTCAACGGTAACTTGCATGTGTCTCCCTTCGTTGCACAGTCCTGCGGACACCCTGGGTTCATTCGTCAAAACGCACACCACCCCGGATCAGCCATCGAAAAACCGCATCAGAATGGTGCGAGAGGGGAGACTTGAACTCCCATTCTGCTTCCAGAGCTGGATCCTAAGTCCAGTGCGTCTACCAATTCCGCCACTCTCGCAATCTTCTGAAGGGGGCTGCCCACCGCCGCGGATCAGGATAGTATATGTATTGGGTCTTCGCCAATCACACCCCGCATGTGGCTGCCCTTTTTCCGACACGCTCTGCAAGCTCCTCCAAAACCAGTCGTGCCGCCGGGACGGCAAACCACGACCGCCCGTCTCCACGGCAGGCGCTCGCTCGTTCCTGGATTGCGGCAGGGCGGTTGACTGGACGGGAAAGAAGCTTTTTGCTTGGCACCTTCAGACGCACATCGGCTTTCAACAACCAGACGGTATTTGCCGATAGGCAAAAAAATTAGTATCGTTTGTGACTAGTGTCAAGGGGAATTCGGAAGGTCCTCAAGACCGGGCCGGGGCCCAGCAGGCCGGGGGGCCTGGGCATTTCGGAATCCCGGAGACTTTCACAAGGGGTTTTTGAGCGAGCACCACGGGTCATGGGATGCAGTGCATCATGAAAGCTCACGTTCCTTGGGTCCGTCCTGAACCCGTAGACATGTACCCGGGCCGGGACAGCCCGAGGAAAATCCTACGAGCCTGTCAAGGGTCCGAGTCCTGCGGCCCGCCCCGGCAGAGGGAAGCAGCGAGGAAGGCTTTGTGGCTTTTGCCGTGCTGTGCCCGCAAGCTGATCTGGTGCTCCCTTTTCCTGGTGGGCCTCGTGACGGTGGGCCAGTTTTCGCCGAGCTGGGTCCTTGCCATAGAGGGACTCACTTACAGGCAGCGCGTGGTAACCCTGGATCCCGGCCACGGCGGCAGCGACACCGGTGCACGGCTCCCGGAGTCCGGGTACGAAAAGGACATGACTCTCGCGTTTGCATTGGCGCTGAAGGATCGTCTCAAAGGTGGCCATACGGTCTTTCTCACAAGGGAAGACGACTACGCGGTAGAACAGGCGCACCGGGTCGGTATGGCAAACCATCGACAATCCGATCTTCTGATAAGCGTGCACATGGCGCCCCGAACAGGCAGCCGCCCGATGGAAATAAAGCTGTACTACAGCGAGACCGTGGACCTTGAGGGAAGCACCCCGGGAGGCCAGGGCCTCACTGTGCCTTCCTCCGAGCCGGGGCGTTGGGACACCGCACGCGACAAGAGCGTGTCGAGGAGCCGTGCCTTTATCAAGATGGTGGAAAAAAGGCTCGCCGACATGAACCCTCCGGTCCCCACCTCGGTGTACGGCTGCCCCCTGCTCTTGGCGGCAGGCGCCAATATGCCCGTCGTGGTTGTGGAGCTGGCAGTCGACCTGGCCGTCGTCTCGGCAGGACGCAATGACCGAAACATCGAAAGAGCAGCCGGCGCCATCAGCGCTGCAGTGACCGACTTCTTCGATTCAGCGCGATAGAAAAGGGGGCGAGCCTTGCGCCTGAGCCAATAGCGTGTTAATAAAGGCAAATACCCTGAAACAGGGCCGACCGGGGCGTGGCGCAGGCTGGTAGCGCGCCTGCTTTGGGAGCAGGAAGTCGGAGGTTCAAATCCTCTCGCCCCGACCAGCGATCGAAAGGGACGCCCCTGGTTTGTTCGTGTGCGCCTGTCCTAAACCGGGGCTCGATGCAGGCTTTTGCCAGAGGATCGAAAACGACACGTGACGATTCTGTTCTGAGGGGGCGGTCCGCAGGGAGCCCATCGTTGTCTTGCAGGGGTGCTCCCGGCTTCCCGGAGACAGGGCGTATACCCGCGTCCATACGACCAAGACCGAAACCGACAAAGGAGTGCCCATGCCCATCTACGAGTTCAGGTGTTCGAACTGCCGGGACGTTTTCGAGATTCTCGTCACGCACAACGAAGAGCAGGTGGAGATGAGTTGCCCCCGTTGCCTCAGCGGCGACATTGAAAGGGTCATGAGTGCCACCAATTACAGCATAGGAGGAATTGGAAAGGGCGCACAAGTGAACGCCAAGACCAGGACTTGCTCAGGCGGATCGTGCACCACCTATACCCTGCCCGGTCACACGCGATAGGGCATCCCATGGGCCCTGTCGTCCCTTTGTTTTCGGACAGGCTCATGCAGTGCAAGGCAGCACCATGGTCACAACCGGCCAGCCGAGGGTAGATCCAAGCCCTTGTTGTTCACCCGTCCACCGGATCCCTTCCGCCCTGACCGAAGCTGCGGCGCCGGAGCCAGGAAAGAGGCGACGCGCGGCCGGTGCCTTGACAGTCCCTTCGCGCACGCTTACTATCGCTGCCTTGGTTGCCTAACAGTCGCGATAAGAGCATCGACACACAGGAAGGCCGCAAGACGGAAACGCAACCGTGATGAAGACCGTACACAGGCAAGAAGAAGAGCAATTCGCCTTACTTTTCCAACAGGAGGCGATAACGCGCATTCCGGACAGAATGAGTATTCTCAGGGTCTTTCTCGCCACAGAGAAGCACCTGACGTCCGGAGAGCTCATTGAGGTGCTGCGCCGGGAGGGACTTGACTACGACCCCGAGTTCGTGAGGGAAACCCTGAGACTGATGTCTCGGTACGGATTTGCCCAAAGATGCCTCTTCTCGGGGCACAAAGTCGTGTACGAGCATCGTCATCTGGGGACACACCATGATCACATGATATGCATAAAGTGCGGTGACATCGCCGAGTTCAAAGACGAGTACCTGGAGCGGATCCAGGCCCAAGTGGTCGCCAAACACGGATTTCATATGCTCCAGCACAAGATGGAGATCTATGGCATTTGCGCCAGATGCATGAAACAGCGAGTGGATCTCATGCCGCTGATGGCGGCGAAACCGGGAGAAAATGTGATCGTCAAGGACTTCATTGGGGGGGCGCGCGCCAAGTTCCGGCTCCTTTCCATGGGCTTGCGGGTCGGCGATGCGCTGGAAGTCATCACGAACAACGGCGTGGGACAAGTGGTTGTGGCCGCGGATTTGAAGCGATTCGCCCTGGGGAGAGGTCTGGCCCAGAAGATCTTGGTGGAACCCAATGGAACACGAAAAGACAAAGCTTCTCAGTGAAATAAGCGAAGGACAGAGGGCCGTCATCGTCCATGTGGGAGGAAACGGGGCCTTCAGAAGACGGCTTTTCGAAATGGGCTTTCTGAAGGGCACCGAGGTTCACGTCGACAAATACGCCCCGCTCAAGGACCCCATCGAATTGATCCTGAAAGGATACCACGTCTCCCTGCGCGTTGAAGAAGCCGCCCGCATCACCGTAAAACCCCTCCCGAAAGAAGAACGGTTATGACAACAAGGCCCCTGACCATAGCCCTTGCGGGAAATCCGAACTCGGGCAAGACCACCACCTTCAACAACATCACGGGAACCCACCAGAAAGTGGGCAATTGGCCGGGGGTGACGGTAGAAAAAAAGGAAGGCCGGGTCACATGGAACGGTTACACCCTGAAAGTGGTCGACCTTCCCGGCACCTACAGCCTGACTGCTTTCAGCATGGAAGAAATCATCGCGCGCGACTTCATTCTCGACACAAAACCGGACGTGGTGGTCGACATCATAGACGCATCGAATCTGGAAAGAAGCCTGTACCTTGCCACGCAGCTCAGGGAACTGGATACCAGGGTCCTCTTTGTTCTCAACATGGCAGATGTCATGCGGGCGCGTGGTCTGCACATCGACACACAAAAGCTCTCCGAGCTTCTCGACGTGTCCGTCGTCTTCACGGTGGGCAACAAGAACCAAGGTACAGAAAGCCTCCTGCGGACCATAGTGGAGTTGGCAGAATCGGGCAAGGTGGCTCCCGCTGAAAGGAGGGTCAAGTACAACAGCGATTTCGAACGGGCCATCGAAACGCTGGGTTCCTGTATCGCCAAGCACGCCGGCAACCGGCTGCCCTACAACCTGCGCTGGGTTTCCATAAAGCTCCTGGAAGGCGACCCCGTTGTTCAGGAAAAAGTGCGCCGCCGGCTTGGTGAAGACGCGGACGAGGTCTTGCAGGAGGCATTGCGGATCCGGGGGCGCCTCGCCGATTTCTACGACGAGGAGCCGGAAATCGTGATGACCGACGAGCGTTACGGTTTCATCGCCGGGATCATCAAGGAGGTGCTGAAAAGCTCCACGGAAAAAAGGGTCGATTTCTCGCGCAATATCGACCTCGTGCTCACCAACAGGTTTCTGGGTTTTCCCATCTTTGTCTTCTTTATCTGGGCCATGTTCCAACTCACCTTCAGCCTCGGGGCCTATCCCATGGCGTGGCTGGAGGCAGGGGTGGAGGCGGTCTCTCGTCTGGCTTCGGCTCTTTTACCTGCGGGCATGGTACGGGAGCTCCTGGTGGACGGCGTGCTGGGTGGGGTGGGCAGTGTCCTCGTCTTCCTTCCCAACATCCTCATCCTGTTCCTGTGCATCGCCCTTTTCGAAGACACCGGATACTTGGCACGGGCCGCATTCCTCATGGACAAGATCATGCACCTCGTGGGGCTGCACGGCAAATCCTTCATCCCCCTTCTCATGGGATTCGGATGCAATGTGCCGGCGGTCATGGCCACGCGCACCCTCGAAAGCGAAAAGGACCGCATCCTCACGATCCTTATCAACCCCTTCATGTCGTGCTCGGCCCGACTTCCCGTGTACGTGCTTCTTGCGGGAACCTTTTTCGCAAGAAACGCGGGGGACGTGATCTTTTCCATCTATTTGCTAGGAATCGTGCTGGCCGTACTCACGGGGCGCCTTTTCCGGTCCACGGTGTTGAGGGGCGAAACGGCGCCGTTCGTTATGGAGCTTCCTCCTTACAGGGCGCCCATGGTAAGGGGTCTGCTCATCCACATGTGGGAAAGGAGCAAGCTTTTCTTGAAAAAAATGGGAGGGATCATCCTGGTGGGATCCGTGGTGATATGGGGTCTTTCCGCCTTCCCGAGACAGTCCGATACCGTGATGCGCCTCGATGAGAAGCTTCGTGTACACAGGACGGACCTCGAGAAGATGATCGCTCACGGCGCCCAGGCTGACAGAATCGCAATCATGCGGGACACCGTTCGATCCCTGGAGCGGGCACAGGCATCGGAAAGGGTGAGGGGGTCTTACCTGGGTCGTATCGGCAGATGGATCTCGCCGGTCTTTGAACCTCTGGGAATGGACTGGAAGGCAAGCGTGGCCCTTTTGGCGGGATTCGTGGCAAAGGAAATCGTGGTGAGCACCCTGGGCGTACTCTACGCCACCGAGGATGAGAGCGCCGATGCCAAGGAGGCCCTGAGCAAAGCCCTGCGGGACTCGGGAATGACCCGTCTCTCCGCGTACAGCATGATGGCCTTTGTGCTTCTCTATGTCCCCTGCCTGGCCACTGTGGCCGCTATCCGCAGAGAAGCCAATTCCTGGCGGTGGGCCGCGTTCAGCGTGGCTTACAGCACGGCGCTTGCCTGGATAGTGGCGTTCGTCATCTTTCAGGTGGGAAGTCGCATTTCAGGGCTTGTGTGACCGCCCCCTCCAAGCGGCTCCCGCCTTTGCGGCGCCGTGCCGCGGCACGAGATCACTGCTGAGGAACCGTTCATGACACAGTGGGAACCTGTGTACCTGGACACGAAGAGGAAAGGGCTGCTGGCATCGAAGGCGCGCCAAGCCCAGCGAATGCTGGAGCGTTGCGTGCTGTGCCCGAGGCGCTGTGAGGTGAACAGGGTGTCCGGGCAGAAAGGGGTCTGCCGTACGGGCGTGTGCGCCGTTGTCTCGAGCTACGGTCCCCATTTCGGTGAAGAGACCCCGCTGGTGGGAACCGGCGGCTCGGGGACGATCTTTTTCACCCACTGCAACCTCTTGTGCTTGTTCTGCCAGAACTACGAGATCAGCCACCTGGGACAGGGGACGGAAACACCGCCCCGGGATTTGGCGCAGATGATGTTGGACCTTCAGGAAACCGGGTGCCACAACATCAACTTCGTCACCCCCTCCCACGTGGTGCCCCAGATCCTCGCATCCCTGGACATTGCTGCCGACCTCGGTTTGCGCCTTCCCCTGGTTTACAATACGGGAGGATACGACGCCGTTTCCACCTTGCGTCTCCTGGAAGGCGTTTTCGACATCTACATGCCCGATTTCAAGTTCTGGGACCCACAGGTTGCACAGGCCGCCTGCATGGCTCCGGACTACCCCGAGGTGGCGCGCAAGGCCCTCATGGAGATGCACCGACAGGTGGGAGACCTCGTGCTGGACGGCAGGGGGCTCGCCCGCAGGGGCATCCTGCTCAGACACCTGGTGCTTCCGGAGGATAGGGCCGGAACCGAACAGGTGATGGACTTCGTGGCCCGCGAAATCTGCCCGGACACCTATGTGAATATCATGGCTCAGTATCGCCCGTGCGGAAGAGCCTCGGAAATCCCCGGTCTGGACCGATCCCCTTCCCGCCGTGAATACGAACGGGCCGTGGCGGCCGCGAAGGCCGCGGGACTCAAACGCCTTGACCGGCGCGAGCGGGTCTTCGCATTCGAGTGGGCATAGAGGGCTCTAAGGGCTCGTGCAAAAATAACTTCCCATTTTGATGCGCCGATCCATCACGCCTGGCGGCGTTGCTCGTCAGTTAAATGGCCAGCCATTCGCCCTCCTCGCGCCTTGCCATGCGCGCGCCTCGACACCTGAAAAGGGGAACTTATTTTTGCACAAGCCCTAAGGGGGGAGCACCGGCGGGAGGCCGGCCGGGTTGTTGGGGACCCCGCTGCGGTCACATTATGATGAGCTTGCGCACCAGCCGAACGATCTCTTCGGGATCATCCATCACCTGTATGATCTCCATGTCATCTGGTGACACAAACTTCCCGCCCAGTAGAGTCTCCTTGATCCAGTCCAGCAGACCAATCCAATACTCCGAACCCACCAGGATGACCGGAAACGGCCTGATGCGTTTGGTCTGTATGAGGGTCACCGCCTCGAACAGCTCGTCCAGCGTGCCGTAGCCTCCCGGGAGAATGATGTAGGCGAGAGAGTACTTGATAAACATGAATTTGCGGATGAAGAAGTACTTGAATTCCAACTGGATGTCGGCATAGGGATTGGGCTCCTGCTCCAAAGGCAGCTTGATGTTGAGCCCCACGGATTTTCCGCCCGCGATGCTCGCCCCTTTGTTGGCCGCTTCCATGATGCCGCCCCCGCCCCCGGTGATCACGGCGAATTTCTGCTTGACCAGCAGGGCCGCTATTCTTTCGGCCTTCTTGTAATAGGGGTTTTCGGGCTTCATCCTGGCAGAGCCGAAAATGGTGACCGCGGGACCCACATCGTAAAGGGTCTCGATTCCGTCCACAAATTCGCCCATGATTCGAAAAATGCGCCATGTCTCGCGCTGCGTGAAATCATCTATGAGATACTGTTTTTCCATGTCTCCCCCTGCTTGGTGGATGGAACGGGGTCCGGCGGTTGCGGGAAGGCTGCGCAGCCCGTATAACACAGATGATGGTACGTCGCAAAACACGGGGAGCCCGGCGCGCAAACATTTTTCGATTGACAGAACCGAGCGCACCCATTAGTAATGCATTTTTATTTTCAAATAATGGAGTGTGCCACGTGAAGAAATATACGCTTCCGGCAAAGCCGACGGATAATCAGCAGAAGTGGTTCCTGGTCAACGCCGAGGGCCAGAGCCTGGGCCGTCTCGCCAGCCTCGTTGCCTCGCGGCTGCGGGGAAAACACAACCCCATGTACACGCCCCACGTCGATACGGGCGACTGGATCATCGTCATCAATGCGAAGAAGGTGGTCCTTACGGGCAGGAAATGGGATCAAAAGATGTATTACCGCCACAGCGGGTACATGGGGGGGCTCAAATCCATCACGGCCAGGAAACTGCGGGAAAAGCGACCCGAGGACCTGATCCGTTTTGCAGTGAAGGGAATGCTGCCGAAGAACCCCCTGGGCCGAAAGCTCAACAAGAAGTTGAGGGTGTACGCCGGTTCGGATCATCCCCACGTCGCCCAGAAACCTGAGACACTGGTAATCTGAAAACGAGAATGACCGGCCCCCGTCTCCCTGCGTGCGGCTTCCGAGGGTGGCAGTGCCGGACAATGACGAGTAGAAAGGGAAGCGGCGCATGATTCAGGAGAACGTCTTTTACGGGACCGGAAAAAGAAAATCGGCCGTTGCCCGTACCTGGCTCAAACCCGGCAGCGGGATGGTCACCGTCAACAATTTGCCCCACGAGCATTACTTCACGGTGGAAACCGCCAAAATGCTCGCCCTGCAGCCTTTGACCCTGACCGAAACCCGCGACGCCGTGGACGTCAAGATCCAGGTGAGAGGCGGGGGCACCACGGGCCAGGCCGGGGCCATCCGCCACGGAATTACCAGAGCGCTTCTGGAATACAACCCCGATTTACGCCCCGTGCTGAAAAAGGCAGGATTCATAACCCGGGACTCACGGGTCAAGGAGCGGAAGAAGTACGGCCAGCGAGGCGCCCGGGCACGGTTTCAGTTTTCGAAACGGTAGGAATCCGCAGTTCCGATGTTGGACAAGGGAGGGGGCCCCAAGTGCCCTTTCCCTTTTTTTGTCGTCGGTTCTGCAAGGCCGCCCACAACACAAGCGGCCGCCATGCCGCCCGTGAGGGAGAACACCCATGAGCAAACCTGTAAAATCCGGCGATGCGCCGGTGCGCGCAGCGGTGGTGGGGGGGACCGGTTACGCGGGTGCCGAGCTGGTGAGGATTCTGTGGGACCATCCGGACGTGGCCCTCGTCTCGGTCACCTCGCGCCAATATGCCGGTCTTCCCATCGCAGATGTCTTTCCCGCCATGGCCTGCCGCGTGCCGCTGGTGTGCGAGGAATTGTCGGTGGAGGCCCTCTGCGAGAAGGCGGACGTGGTGTTTGTGGCACTTCCCCACAAATTGCCCATGGAGATCGTGCCCCGGTTTCTGGAAAGGGGCAAGAAGGTGATCGATCTTTCCGCGGACTTCCGTTTCCGGGAGGTGGAAAAGTACGAAGCACACTATCAGCCGCACACCGCGCCCCACCTTCTGCGCGAAGCCGTTTACGGGCTGTCCGAGATCTACGGGAACCAGATACGACAAGCCAGGCTCGTGGGAAATCCCGGCTGCTATCCCACAAGCACCCTGTTGCCGCTCATCCCCTTTGCCCGCACCGGATGGCTGGACTGGGAAAGCGTGGTGGTGGACTCCAAGTCGGGGGTGAGCGGGGCGGGCCGGGGACTTGAGCTCACCACCCAGTTCTGCGAAGTGCATGAGGGCTTCAAGGCCTACAAGGTGGCGACCCACCGCCATACCCCGGAAATGGAGGAGATCCTCAGCCGGGAGGTGGGCCGGGAGGTACGGATCACATTCGTCCCCCACCTGGTGCCCATGAGTCGAGGGATGCTCACCACCGTCTACGTGGGCCTCAACAGTCCCATCCCCTGGGAAGAGGCACGCAGCGTCCTTGCCTCCTTTTACGAAGGACGGGCATTCGTACGCGTATGCGACGGACAGTTGATGCCCAACACCCGGTACGTGCGGGGCACCAACTACTGCGATGTGGGGGTGAGGGTGGATCCCGCCTCAAGACGCATGATCCTTGTCTCCGTCATAGACAATCTGGTCAAAGGGGCTGCGGGTCAGGCAGTGCAGAACATGAACATCATGTTCGGCCTTGCCGAGACCGCAGGTCTCGACACGACTCCCTTGCCCGTGTGATCATGCCCTATCGGCCCTTGAACTCCGGAGGACGTTTCTCAAGGAAGGCCCCCATTCCTTCCTTGCGGTCCTCCGTGGCGAAGGTGAGAGCCATGGAGTCCCTCTCGAAAGCCAGGCCCGCCTCGATGGGAGTGACTCCTGCCGCCTTTATGGCCGTCTTGGCACGCGCCACGGCCAGGGGAGCCCTGCTCGCGATCTTTTCCGCGATCTTTCTTGCCTCATCCATGAGGGTTTCCCCGGGAAACACGTGATTGACAAGGCCGATTCGCAGCGCCTCCGCGGCGTCGATCACGTCGCCCGTGAAGATGAGTTCGGAAGCCATCCCCCTTCCCACCAGCTTGGGGGTACGCTGGGTTCCGCCGAATCCCGGGAAGACGCCCAACCCCACTTCCGGATAGCCGAATTTCGCCTTTTCCGACGCCAGGCGCACATCACAGGCAAGGGCCAGCTCGCAGCCGCCACCCAGGGCGAAACCGTTCACCACGGCGATAACGGGTTTTTCCAGGTCCTCGAGCTTGCTCAAGACCCTTTGACCTGTGGCGATGAACGTGCGGAAAGCAACCAGATCGAGACCGTTCATTTCCCCGATATCGGCGCCGGCCACAAAGGCCCTGCCTTCTCCCGTCACCAGCACGACCAGGACGTGCGGGTCCGCGCCCACCTGGTCGATGGCAGCGTCCAACTGCTTGAGGACACCGGTGTTCAGAGCATTGAGTGCCTTGGGGCGATCGATGGTGATGATCGCCAGCGGGGCCTCCACGGTAACCTTCACATCCTGGCTTGCCGTCATGCGGACCTCCTTGTGGAGCTTGTGGTTGTGTAAACGCTAAAGAGCTGCGGACTCTCAGAGTGTGCGTCCGAAGACCCCATCCCCCTTCCCGCCCCCCGGCTCCAAGCAGCCGTTGCCTTCCTGAAAGGGATTTTCAGGCACGCTCTCGGAAAGTGACCCTTGGCCATGGCCGGGTGAGCCGTGGCTCAGGTACATCGGCACGCGCCGCGAGTCAAGACTGATCGGGGACCCGCACGGACGGAGCCAGGGACGCCGCCGTGAGAAACGCACCTTCTCCGTCTGCCCCGATTGCCACAACCGTCGTGCAGTGGTAAAAAATGTGACTGGTGAAAGGGCGAAAATACATATCACACAAGGCACGCGCGCACGAGCAAAAGGGGTCGCCTCTGTGAACCTGTGTAAGAAGATGCCAATCCTTGCCTTGCTGGTCCTCTGGATAGCTGTTGTCTCCACGGGCATGGAGCTGTACCTCTACGCCAGGACCCCCGCAGACCCACAGGGCAGCCAGGTCGTGGTGTGCATCTCTGCCGGCGAAGATTTCGCGGCCACTTCCCACCGATTGGAGGTAGCGGGACTCATAAAGCACGCCGTGCGGCTACGCTATATCGCCCTGTTTCGCGGAGACGACGTGCGCGTGCGTGCGGGAGAGTACCTCTTGAGCCCGAGCCAGTCACCCCTTGAAATCCTGGACACCCTGGTCAGGGGAAGAGAAGTGCTGCACCGCTTGACCATTCCGGAAGGATGCAGTCTGCACCGGGTCGCGGCCATCGTGGAGGAAAGCGGGTTTGTGTCGGCCGACGCATTCATGACGGCAGCCAGGCTTCCCGAGACCCTGCGGGAAATGGGTGTCGCCTCCGAAAGCCTGGAAGGCTATCTGTTTCCTGACACCTATTACTTCCCCAGAGGCGTTACCGCCCGGCAGATCATCGGCACCATGGTCCGGCGTTTCTGGTCCGTTTTCACGCCCCGGTGGGTGGAGCAGACCCAGGTGCTCGGTATGACCGTGCACGAGGCGGTGACACTTGCCTCCATCATAGAGAAGGAGACCGCGGACGACGGAGAGCGGCCCATCGTTGCGTCCGTTTTCCACAACCGCATCAAGAGGGGGATGCGACTTGAAAGCGACCCCACGGTCATTTACGGCATCGAGGATTTTGACGGCAACATCACAAGGCGGCACCTGGCTGCGCCCAGCGCTTACAACACTTACAAGATCCAGGGGCTTCCCCCGGGTCCCATTGCCAACCCGGGCAAAAAATCCCTGGAGGCGGCCCTGTTTCCGGCCCCGACCCCGTATCTGTTCTTCGTAGCGAGAAAAGACAAGACTCACCATTTTTCCACAAACCTCGCGGACCACGAGCGGGCCGTGCTGCGATACCAGAAAGGCCGGAAGTGAACGAAGAAGGTGTCATAACCGTTGTTTCGGGTCTGCCGCGGTCCGGGACTTCCCTGATGATGCACATGCTCGAGGCAGGCGGCCTGAAGGTTCTGGCGGACGGTGTGACAAAGCCCGACCCGAGCAACCCCAGGGGCCATTACGAGCTGGAACGAGTGAAAAGAACGTCGACCGACCCTTCCTAACTGCAGGAGGCCCGCGGCAAGGCGGTCAAAGTGGTCTCCCCAGCTTCTCTGTCATCTGCCCCGCCTTTACCATTACCGGGTCCTTTTCATGGAACGCAGATGGGACGAGATACTCGCCTTTCAAACCGAGATGCTGCGACACCTGGGAACGGACAAGGACGGCATCGACGATGCAGGTATGAAAACTTACTGCGAGCGCCATCTCGAGCGGATAAGGAGATGGATGAAACGGCAGGACCACAGGGAGGTCCTACAGGTGTGTTACAATGCCCTTGTACGCAATCCGTTCGTAGGGGCGGAGCGGATCAACGGTTTCCTGGGCGGCCGTGTGAACGCGGCCCTCATGGCGAATGCGGTGGACATGGACCTTTACAGGAGCAAGTCTTTCAACGTGGAAGCTCTCACCCTGGAACAACTTGCCGGACAACGCCTCATGGTGGGATTCCATGGAACGTGCCTTGAGGGTGAGCTCAAAACCTATATCGACACTTTCAAAATCGGCGGAGTGGTCCTCTTCGCCCGGAACGCGGAGAGCCCGGATCAGATAGAGGAGCTGTGCGGCTCCGTCCAGACCTATGCCCGGTCGTCCGGCCAGCCACCCCTGTTTGTGGCCGTGGATCAGGAAGGTGGCACGGTGGCACGGTTCAAGCCGCCTTTCACCCAGTTTCCGGGAAACCCCCTCATCCGTAGCGAGGACGACGCCGCGGCCTACGCAACGGTGGCCGGCCGCGAGATGCGGGAAGTGGGGTGCAACATGAACCTGGCCCCTGTGCTGGACGTGGCGCCCCATGAAGGGACGAGCGCCGTTGCGGGAAGGACCTTCGGCCCGGACCCAGAAACGGTCGCCCACCTGGGAAGCGTGGTCATCGAGACGCTCCAGGCCCAAGGGCTTCTCGCGGTGGCAAAGCACTTTCCGGGCATAGGACGCACCGAGCTCGACAGTCATGTGGATCTGCCGCGACTCCATGTGGACCCGGCTGTCATGGAGAAGACGGACCTTCTGCCTTTCGCGGCAGCGGTGCAAGCGGCTGTGGCCGGGATAATGATGTCGCACGTGGTTTACGAAACCGTGGACCCGGGATGGCCAGCCAGCCTCTCGGCGGTCGCTTGCAGGCATTTGCTGCGGGGGAAGCTTGGTTTCGACGGACTCGTTATGACCGACGATCTCGACATGGGAGCCATTGCAAAGCATTACGACACACGCACCGTGGCAGGCAGAGTGCTGGAGGCGGGAATCGATCTCGCACTCATCTGCCATCCGGGGCCGAAAATCGGGGAAGCTTTCGACGCCCTGGTCTCCGCTTTCCGGGAATCCGAGCGGTACAAGGCCGAGGCGCTGGAGGCCGCACGACGTATCTTTCGCGCAAAGGGCAGGATCGCACCGATGCGCCGATGGGAACAGCCCGGGGTTGCCACAGGTTTTTCGGGCGTTGCCTGAAAATCCCTCATGGGGGCATCGGGCTCTTCTCAATTGCTGCCCCGGATCGTCCAGGGCGGATAGAGATCCTGGAGGCGCCGGGGGTGGAATCCACCAAGGCCAACCAATACGGATCGGCAGTCAAGCCAATGCCGGACTGACGGCGGTCGGTGACCGGTTGCGCCCAAACCCAGGTCCTTGAGCTTTTGAGACCCCGGCGGGTGCGAGGTGATGGTCTTTTCTATGGCCGCCTGGCGGCACGTACCGGTCTCGTGACCATCTTGACTGCCTTTGCGGCCCCGGCCAACGCCCAAGTCGCCGGGAAGCACGGCGATAGAAAACCGCCCCCTGCCTCGGCGGGGAAAGCGGACGCAATGTTGAGACACACTCTCAAATCGTGTCTCAACATTCCTTTTCAGACAGGCCGGGGTTCCTTGGAGCCGGGGGGGCAGCGGGGCGGCTTGGCCAACAGAACGACGAAAGCGGCGGCCAGGCTCATGGCTGCGAAAACGGTGAAAGCCCAGCGGTAGCTTCCCGCAAAATCGTAGATAAACCCGGCGATGGAGGGCCCCACGGCCGCCCCCGCGGAAACGAATATCCCCGCCGCTCCGGATACCGTGGCGAAGGAGACAAGCCCGAAACACTCACCCGTTATGAGCGACTGGGTCATCAGGATCGAGCCCATGGTCAAGCCGAAGGCAAATGTCCCCAGGTACAGGACAACGACGTGATTGGAGTAGGCCAGGGCCAGAACGGAAAATGCCTGGAAGAGCAGCAGGCCCATGGTGACGAATCGCTTCGGGTAACGATCCACCACCACTCCCAGGACAAGGCGCCCCACGATGCTGGCGGCGGTCGTGGCGCTGACAGCCATGGCCGCACCGCTTCTGCCGAGGGTCAAGCTCAGGAAAGACACCTGGTGCATGAGATAGGCCACCTGTCCGGCCATGGCGAGAAAAAAGGCCAGGACGATGGACCAAAAAGCAAGGGTGCCCATGGCTTGCCGGCGGGTCCATTCTTTCATCTGATACGAAACGTCGGGCGCCCCCTTCCCATGCCGGGAGGAGACATCCCCCGCCGGTTCGCCGTCCGGAACCTGTCCCACATCGGACGGACGCCGCCTGAGTACGAAAAGCGCTATGGGAATGAGCACTATCCAGAACAGGGTCCCCAGAACCGTGAGCGCGGTTTTCAAACCAAACCGGGAAATCAGATACGTGGCAAAGGGAACCATCACCATTCCCCCCACGCTCAATCCGGTCATGGTGACGCTCATGGCCAATCCCCGCTTCCGGATAAACCAGTTGGTGACAAGGGTGTTGATGGGAATGAGGGAAGTGCCACTCCAGCCTACCGCCATCAAGAGGTACACGGCATACAACTGCCACAGCCGCTCCACACGCCCCACGAGCATCAGGGCGAATCCGACGCCGATGGACCCCAGGATCATTACCGGCCGCGGACCGTACCGGTCGATGGGGCGGCCTATGAACAGCCCCATGATACCGGTGGTGAGAAAGTAAAGGGTGACGGCAAAGGAGATGGTCCCCTTGGAGCACCCGAATTGTTTTTGGAAGGGATCGAGGAAGACGCCGTGCCCGTAAAAGCCGATCCCGTTGGAGACAACAAACACCACCGTTCCCGCCAGCACGATCCACCACCCATAAAATACCTTCGCCTTGGGCGGAGCCTTTGGTGCCTGGCTGCTTGCAGCGGTATGGGACATCCTTGCGTTTTTCATGTGCGTGCCTTCCAGGTTGAACGCGAGCACCTTCCACAGAATCCCCTCGACCCTCCTTTTGCGGTGATGTTTACCCAGACACGACGCGGGGATATTGCAGACTCCGCCTTTCCACAAGGGGGAGATCATGTGAAATGTGTACGCGTCCTACAAGTGGCGTTGAGGTGAAGCGGTCGGCTCCCGCACGGTACGCCCCAAAGGAAAGGGCGCGTGAGCAACCCCGCTACGCGCCCTTTGCACTATGGGCTCGCTCAAGAATGACTTCCCATTTTGATGCGCGGATCCATCACGCATGGCAGCGTGGCTCGTCGGTTAAATGGCCCGCCATTCGCCCTCCTCGCGCCTTGCCATGCGCGCGCCTCGACGCCTGAAAACGGAAATTTATTCTCACGCGAGCCCTATGCGCCTCCCAAGGACCCAGACGGCCCGGCCCGGTCTTCCGGTTCGGCCCTACTTCCGGTCCGTCCAGATGTACTTGACAAAGTCTCCCAGTGAACCCAGGGACCCCACCATCATCTCCCCGTTGTAGCCTTTGACCCAGGGCTGCCACGGCGTGAACAGGTAGTTGGCCGGCATGGGCAGGATGTAGGCCTGCTCAAGGATTTGAGGGACCACATCTTTCATGGCCTGCCGCTTCAAGGCTTCGTCGAAGTAATTGGCGGTGACTTTCTTCCATGCCTCCTCAATCAGGGGATCGTTGATGCAACTGAAATTGTATCCCTGGTCCCTTTCCAACCTGGAAAAGGTGAAAAGCACCGTGGGATTGACACCGCTCATGTACATTTGTTCATGGCTTCTCTTGAAGCCCATGTTGGTATAGGCTCCAAGCTCCTTCACGGCGATGTCCAGGTCCACCCCTATCTGAGCCCAGTAGTTTTTTATGATGGACAGGATGTCCACATAGCCCTGGACGCACACCACTTCGGCCTTGAATCCTTTTGGATAGCCCGCTTCCGCCAGGAGTTTCTTGGCCTTTTCCGGATGGTACTCGTACTGCTCCCGCACAGAGGGCGGAAATTCCGCCAGGGGAACGAACATGTCCATGTGCTCGGGAATGGGCAGGATCGGCCAGGCGAAAACCTCGGCCTGACCACTGTAGTAGCTCTTGGCTATGCCTTCGTTGTCGATGGCCATGAAAAGCGCCTGCCGCACCCTTTTATCGTACCAAGGCAGCTCCGGCTTGTCGACTCGCATGAACACGGCGCTCGCACCGCTATTGAGAGTCCTGCTCCACTGGAGATCGGGGTTGCTGCCCTTAAGTGATTCGGTGTCATCCCAGCCCAAGGGTGTATTGAGGATGGCTGCCTTGCCCGAGCGCATGGCGGCCAAACGCGTGGAAAAGTCCGGCACGATGACGTATTTCACGGCGTCCACATAGGGAAGCCGGTTTTCCGGATGGCGTGGGTCTTTCATCCAGTAGTCGGGGTTGCGCACAAAGTTGGCGTTGCTGCCTTCCACATAGTCCGTCAGCATGAAAGCCCCAGTGCCGCAGGAGTTCTTCCAGTCCATCAGGTCGCCGTATTTCTCGATGGCCTCGGGAGGCACCATGTGGGAGTACCAGATGGCAAAGCGGAACACCCGCCCCGTCATGCCCGGCTTGCACTTGATGACCACCGTCTTGTTGTCCGTGGCCGTTATGGATTCCCCATGAATCTCCCAGTTGTACGACTTGCTGTGGTACGATTTGGGGGCCTGCCACAGGCGGTTGAGGGAAAAAGCCACGTCCTTAGCCGTGAGCTCCCTGCCGTTTACAGGCGGCTTGTTGTGCCAGCGGACCCCCTGGCGGATGTGAAAGACAATGGTTTCGGGGTCGGTGAGCTCCCATTTCTCCGCAAGGCCCCCGGCCATGAGACTCGGATGGGGATCCATGTTGTAAACCCACTGGGCTTCTTTCGTTCCACCGGGTCCCTTGGTGATGTCTCCCTGGAAGAGACACTCGTTGGTGAGGGGAAAGGTGGTGGCGTAGTAGCAAAGTCCCACGGACTCATCAAAATAAAGGGGCTGCCTGTCCCAGGCGTACACCAACTCACCTCCGTACTTGGCCTTGACCGGCTCCTTTGTGTCCGAGGCTGCCTGCACCCCCACGCAGAAGGCAAACAACAGGCACACCCCCACGAAGCACCCGATGACCGCACTCATCTTTCTGCTTTTCATCTTCCCCTCCTCCGGGCCCATGACCATGCCCGACCGCCATGCGCTCTTATTGATGTTTGCGGCCTTGCGTCCCCATAAGACGCTGGGCCGCCGCTTTCCCGTTATGGCATTTTCCGGAAGTGCTGCTTGCAGAAAGGCCCTTTGGGCCGTGTCACTTGAGCTCGATCTATACCGCGCGCCTGCACAAACTGCGCTTCTTGTACCCTCACCCCGGCCCTCTCCCGGAGGGCGAGGGGGATGTAGGAAATCGCAATCTGTGACCGCACTCGGTACACCTCCGGGTTTTCCGATCCTCTTCGAAAACGATTCCGGGGCTGCATGCACCCATCGGTGGTCTCCGGCAAAGATCGGGACCGAGGGGATTTGGGACGTGAAGGTCAACAAGAACAAGAATCGGCCTGCGGCCGTGAGACCATGCTATGGCAAATGGAGATTCGGGTGTCAAGCCAAAAGCTCCTCCGGACATTGCACGAATGTTGGGAGCCTTAAACCGTGATTTTTAAGCGGGCACCCGCATCTTCGTCCGAACCGGTCATGGCCGTTGGAGTCGAAAAATGGTTTCAAGGGGTAAAATCCAGCCGTTGTCTCGAATTGTCACGGGTCCTGATGGTGTCACCCACCCGGCTACTCAATTTCCTTTGAAATCAGGCGCGCGCTTTTCCATGAACGCCGAGACCCCTTCCTTGAAATCCTCCGTGAGGTGGGTGAGGGCGAGTTGATCCATGTCCATGTGCATGATGGCCTGATCGAGGGCCGAGGATATGGCGTTGACGCTTCGCTTGATCATCTGCGCCGGAATGGGTGGCAAGGCCGCATACTGCTGCGCCATGGCCATGGCGCGGTCCATCAACCTGTCTCTGGGTGCGATCTCGTCCAAGAACCCCCACTCCAACAAGGTCTGTGCGGTTTCCCTTTGGGCGAGGATGGCGAAGCGCTTCGCCCTGGACGGCCCCACCAGATGCACGCACAGGGGCAGCGACACCCAGCTCAGACTCATCCCCAATCTGCACTCCGGATAGCCGACGACGCAGTCGTCGGAACCGATCCGAAAATCGAGGGCGGACACGATACACGCCGCGCCCCCCATGGCCGCGCCGTTGATGGCCGCAATGGTGATCTGGTCGATGTCCAGGATCTTCTTGAGCATCCTCGGCCCTATCCTTATGCTGCGAAGTCCTTCCAGCAGGGTTCGCTGCTCGTCGTGCCTACGGGCGGGATCGGTCAGATCCACCCCCGCGCTGAAGTGCTTCCCCGCACCGGTGAAGACAACCACGCGGGTCCTGACGTCCCTCCGAAGATCCTCCGTCAGTCTTTCTATTTCCTCCATGAGGTCCACGCTGAGCGCGTTGAGCTTTTCGGGTCGGTTCAGGGTGACCACTGCGATGGTACTGCGTCTTTCGACGGATAGGTATCGGTAGTGCATCTGCCTGTCTCCTCACAGCCAACGCCCTGTCCGGATCCCGTTTCCGCCAGGGGAATCGCCCCCTTTGCGCTCTACAGGCCCCCGATCCTTTCGAGGAGCCTGTCCTCCACGTCGAAATCAAAGGCGAGCCGTTCCGTAAGCCCCTCGGCCTGCATCCAGCCCCACGTTTGCTCCACGGCCCCTGGAAACGTGTATTCCGGTTCCCACCCGATGTCCTTCCGGAGGCGCTCGATGCTGAAAAACACGCTTCGGTTCCAGTGGTGCAGATTGGGTGCCACGCGCAGAACGATCTTCTGCAACTGCATGTAGGTTTGCATACGCGCGTCTCCACCCGCGGCCCGGGATCCGGAGTCTCCGCCCGCGGCCTCTCCGAGCCGGATCCGTCCCGCGTACAGGTCGTCCATGACCTGGGCCGGCACGAACACCTTGCGCGGCTCCAACCCGAGGACCCGCCCGAAGGTGTCCACATACCCCTCGTCGGTGAAGGCATCCGCACCGGTCAGGTTGTAGCGGCGGCCGAAAGTTTCGGGCTTCTGCATCATCATCCGAAGGGCCCGGGCCTGATCAAAGACGTGCCCCACCTGACCGACTGTAGTGCCGTCTCCCGGGATGAGGACCGGCCTTGCTTTGAGCAGGCGCATGAACATGCGCTGCTCCCGGTCGGGAATGATGTTGTGTGGTCCGAACACCATGGAAAAGCAGACGATCGAGGCAGGAAAACCGTTGGAGCGATGCTCCCGGAGCAGGATGTCCTCGCACAGGAGCTTGTTCATGCCGTATGCGGTCTGGCGTTCGGTGCGGTCGACAGGATGATTCTCGGTGATGGGCAGCAGATTGCCGGCGGCGTAAATGACCGTGGAGCTTGCGAAAACATAGTGGCCGACGCGGCCCCGCAAGATGTCGACCATCAGCTCCACGTCATGGGGCTGGTAGGCACTGATGTCGTAGACGCAGTCGAACTCCTCCTTTGCCAGGACGCTGCGGACCTGTTCCGCAACGGTGCGATCCGCAACGAGCCGGCGCACACGCCGAGGTAGCTGGGCCGGCGTCTTGCCGCGGTTACAGACGGTCACATCGTGCCCGTTGCGATCCAGCTCCCATACCAGCGCACGCCCATTGCACTGGGTGCCCCCCATGACCAGCACCTTCATGTTGTACCTCCTCCAAGCCTTACGCCGCTTCCCAAGACCACCTCGTGTGGGTGGCCGCGCCATCACTGACCCTCCCATTGCCATTGCCTGTTTGGGCTTGACACAGGGTGAACCTTTTCTCATACTTCCCCCTGCGGAAGTCAAGGGCGCCTTGAGGGTTTTGGGTGCATACCCGGTAATGTCAGGTGGAAGGAGGCTCGGTCCTGGATCAGAAGCTTATCGACGCCGTTTACGAAGCGCGGCAGCAGAGCTCCGACGCGGGAAGGCCGGAGGCGGTGGCCAAGGTCCACGCCGGCGGACACCTGACCGCCCGGGAACGGCTTGCCGCCCTGCTCGATCCCGGATCGGAGGTCGAGTTCGGGACCCTGGAGGGCAAGGGGGATCGCGGCTGGGTCCCCACCAGGGGAGGGGTGGACTTCGTGGGGACCATCGACGGTCATCCCGCTGTGGCCTCTTCCACGGACTACTCGGATCACGGAGGAGGGTACGGCGCCGGCCAGCTCGGACGGCTCTTCACCCTGGCGCACCAGAACCGCTGGCCCGTGGTCCTTTTTTCCGACGGGGGAGGAAGCCGGGCCCAGTGGCTCGACCAATCCGTTGCCCGGTTCTCGCGCCTGCAGGCTCGGTACGGGGGGGGAAGCGGCTTTTTCGAGGCCCTGGCGGCGCTGGCCGGATGGGTCCCTCTGGCTGCGGTGATATCGGGCCCTTCCTTTGCCGGTCATGCCACGCTGGCCGCCTTTTGCGACTTCATCGTCTCCACCCGAGGGTCGGCTATCGGCATGGGCGGGCCACCCATGGTGGAGGCAGCCTTTGGAACGAGGCTCAAGCCCGTCGAGTTGGGTCCCGTGAAAATGCACGAGCAGGTGGGGGCCATCGAGCTCCTGGTGGACGATGAGCGGTCGGCGATTCTAGCAGTGCGCGCCTACCTTTCCTATTACCACGACCTGCCTTCCGGTAAGGCCTCCTCCACGGCCGACTCTATCCGGTCCCTCGTTCCAGACCAGGGGGCCTACGACATGCACCGGGTGATCGCAGCCCTGGTGGACGAGGGCAGTTTCTTCGAGCTGCGCCCCCATTTCGCCGTCTCGGTCCTCACGGGATTCGCACGCATGGAAGGCCGGTCGGTGGGGATCCTTGCCAACCAGCCCCAATCCCCCAACGGCGGGGCCATCGACTCCAACGCCGCGGACAAGACAGCCCGCTTTGTGCAGCTCTGTGAAGCCTACGGCCTGCCCATGGTCTCTCTGATCGACGCTCCGGACTTGACCATCCGGCTGGAGGACGGAACGGAGCAGCCCGGCATGACACGCCACCACGCACGACCGGTGCGTGCCCTACACCATCGCACTATCCCCCTTATCTCGATCCAGATTCGCAAGGGGTACGGTTTTGCACCGGCTCTGCTTTCGGGAATCGGAACCGCCCACCGTCTCCCCCTCCTGCGCCTCGCATGGCCCACAGCGGAGCTCGGCGTCAAAGACCTGTACAGTCAGGGCTTTGACGATGTGGTCGACCCCGCGGAGACACGGGACCGGATACTTCGCATGCTGCGACTGACAAGACGCTCCCTGCCCGCACAGCGAAAAAGGCGTCCCAGGGATTCCTGGTAGCCTGTCGGGGACAAGGGACGATGACGAGGTGCTCTGTTGGAACGAAGACTCATTGACGAAGCGGTGGCGGCAAGGTCCCTCGCCTACGACGCGGCCCGCCCGCAAGCGGTGGCCTCCAGGCATGCAGACGATCACCTGACAGCCAGGGAACGGATCGCGGCCCTTTGTGACGACGGGTCCTTCGTGGAGTACGGAGTCCAGGCTCAGGCCAGGGCCGATGCCTCCGACGCGCCGGCGGACGGGCTCGTGGCCGGGGTGGCCCGCCTGGACGGCTGGCCAGTGGTCATCGCCTCTTACGACCACACCGTTTACCGGGGCACCCAGAGCACCATCAACCAGAACAAGATCGAACGGGTCCTCTTCCTCTGCATAGAGCACCGCTGGCCCTTGGTCTGCTTTGCCGACGGGGAAGGGGACCGGCCGCCCGACCAGCAGGGCGGATTCGGCATGTGGACCGGGGGGGGACGCATCGGGCTCTTCGACGGGCTGTGCGAGCTGTCCGGTTGGGCCCCCACCGTGGCGGTCGTCTCCGGCACCTCCCTGGACGGAAACGCCGCCATCGCCATGTTCTCGGACTTCGTGGTGGCCACGGCCGCATCGACCCTCGGCACCGCCACGGCCCGGCTGCCCGCGCAGGTGCACGAGAAGATGGGCGACATCGATCGCGTCGTGGAAGACGAGCCCACCGCCATCGAGGTTGTCCGCAGGTACCTGCGGTATTTCCTGTACGACCTGGAGTCCGGAGATCCATCGCCCGCGGCGGGGACCATCGCCTCCGTCATTCCGGAGAACCGGCGCCGGGCCTACGACATGCGTAAGGTCATCGAGGGGCTTGCCGACGCGGACAGCGTGCTGGAATTGCGGCCCAACTGGGGCACTTCCATGGTCACCTCCCTGGTGCGCATGGGAGGCCGCGCGGTGGGCATCTTCGCGAACCAGCCCCTTTCGCGCCTCGCCGGCGCCATCGATTCGGACGCCGCGGACAAGATGTCCCGCTTCATCGAGCTTTGCGACGCCTACCACATCCCTTTGGTCTCGCTGATCGACAGTCCGGGCTTCCACATCGGACCCGAGGCGGAGCGGGGAGGGATCGCCCGGCACCATATCCGCACCCTGCTCGCCATCGAACACCGGTCCGTTCCCCTGTACTGCGTGCAGATAAGAAAGGCGTACGGGCTCGGACCCCTTGTCATGCGCGGGTCTTGGGGCCACCTTCCCCCGGAGCTGCGCCTGGCCTGGCCCACGGTGGAAACGGGCGGCATGTCCCTGGAGGGTGCGGCTTACCTTCTCAAACGCAAGGAAATCCTGGCCGCCAAGACTCCCCAGGAGGCCCGGGCCATTCGGGACGCATACGCCGAAACCCTTCGCAAACGTGAATCGGGGATCCGTGCCGGCAACAACTTCTCCTTCGACGAAGTGATCGATCCCGGGCAGACCCGGGACCGCATCATCGCCCTGCTCCGGCTCCACAGGCGTCCCGAAAAGACCGAGAAGCTCACGTTCCTCGATACGGTGTGAGGACCCGAGTGCTTGCCCTGCTTTTGCAGCTCCTCGGCTCCTGTGCTCACCTGAATCGATTCCGGCGAATCCCGGCCTATCGGTGAATTGTGGGGTGAGCGAAAGGGCAACCAACCGAACCGGGGAGCAAACCCTCAATCAACAGCCTGAAAAACCGGCGAAATACGAAAGAGGATCCGTCACCCGTATGTTGTTTCGATCGTAAGAGCGCCTGAGGTTTGCCGTTATCTGGGTCGATCTTCTTGGCGACAGGCGATGGGAATAGTAAAGAAGCGACTTGGAGATCTCCTCATCCGCGTACTTGGCCTCAACGAGCTCCTCGAGCTCGCCGTCTTTCACTATCGCGAAATCAACTTCCCTTCCTTCCTTATCGCGGATGTAGCGAAGCTCGTACCGGTAGCCGTCTCGGTCTTCGAGGAAATGCACGCGCTTGAGCAAAGAGGTCGCCACAAGGTTCTCGAAACGCGCTCCCTCATCACCGAGCACATCGCCGTTGTCGAAAAAGTAGATCTTAGGCGGTTTGAGCACAGCCCGAGGAAGGGATCGCGTGTACGGCCGAACGCGAAAAAGTAAGTACATCCTTTCCAGAACCTCGATCCATGACTTGACGGTCTTGGGAGAGATCTGCACGTCTCTTGCCAGATTCGACACCGTCACAAGGCCCCCTACCCTCCGGCGCAACTGGTCCAGCAAGAGCCCAAGAAGCTGTATGTTCTGAACCGCCTCCAGATCGCGAACATCCTCTCTCAGCACCCTATCGAAGCGCTCCCTGTGCCACCGTCTCGCCGCCCGCTCGTCTCCGTCAAGAAAAGGTTCAGGGAACCCCCCCACGGTCATGAGGCGCCGGAAAGCCTCCTTTCTCTCCATTGTTCCAGGAATCTCATCCAGCGTGAACGGATGGAGCCTCCAGTAGTGATACCGGCCCATCAGCGAATCGCCGCCCCGCCGGTACAGATCGAGCCGGGCGGAACCGGTAACAAGAAAGCAGTGCTCCCCGTGGGACACATCATAGACGCCCTTGATCCAGCTTTTCCATCGAGGAAACTTGTGCAATTCGTCGAAAACCAGCAGCGAATCATCCCGGCTCCATTTTCTCTCCAAGATGTCCTGCCGGTGTTCGTCGTAATCCCAGTTCAGGTAGCGCCCCGCAGGAAATGCCTCCTCAAGCACGGCTTTGGCCAGTGTGGTTTTGCCCACCTGCCGCGGGCCTCCCACAAATACCATCTTTCTCTTAAGATCTTCAAGAACATGTGCCATGATATATCGCATGAGGCTATCTGAACCAGTTTTCCAAAACAGTCAAGGCTGTTTTGTATTCCTGTACACGCCAGCCGAAGCGTTTGCCAAAAGGCGCGGGCAGTGCTATTGCACACCCCGTCGGCTTCAATGGATCTATAGCCTTCCAGATAATGTCTTTGGCGGCGTTAACGGTCGTCGACGCATTAATTATACGATAGGCCCTCTTGCCTCCAGCTCCGCCCTCGGCGGAACCAAAAGCATTATCTGAAACGCCTTAGCCATAGGAAGGAACCGGTGAGCCTTGATAAGGCTCCACCACATACGGTCCGTACCCAGGGGGGTCACAGCATGGGAACACACGCACTGGACGCCGCCTTTCATCCGCGATCCATAGCCGTTGCCGGAGCCTCGGCCAACACCACATCGGCCGGATACGGGTTTGTTCTTCAACTGATAACGTACGGCTACAAAGGCGCCATCTATCCGGTGACCGACAGATGGCCCGAAATACTGGGTCGCAAGACGTTTCCGGGCGTGCGCGACATTCCCGGCGACGTGGATTACGTGATCTGCTGTCTTCCGGCCCGCCGTGTGCCCACTCTGCTGCACGAATGCGCCGCGAAAAACGTACGTGTGGTCCACCTTTTCACGGGCAGGTTCAGCGAAACGGGGAAGGAGGAGGCCGCGGACCTCGAGAAGGAAGTGCTGCGACTCGCCGCGAATCTGGGTATTCGGCTCATAGGCCCCAACTGCATGGGGATCTACCATCCCGGCCAGGGAATCAGCTTCAATTACGATTTTCCCACCCGGCCCGGTAAGCTCGGCATGTTCCTGCAAAGCGGCGGGGCCGCGGCAGAGTTCATCTACTATGGAGGGCTCAGGGGGCTTCGTTTCAGCAAGGTGGTCAGTTACGGAAACGCCCTGGATATCAACGAGACGGACCTCTTGGAGTACCTGGCAGACGACCCCGCTACCGGGGTGATTGCCAGCTATATCGAGGGAATAAGCGACGGAGGCCGTTTTGTACACGCCCTCGCCCAGGCCACGCAGCGCAAACCGGTTATCGTGCTCAAGGCAGGGCGGGGCCGCGCCGGTGCCAGGGCCGCAGCCTCCCATACGGCCGCCATGGCCGGTTCCACGCTGGTGTGGGAGGCGGCCTTGCGCCAGGCCGGCGCCGTGCAGGCCGCCAGTCTGGACGACACGATCGATCTGGCCCTCGCGTTCTATTATCTCCCCCCCTTCAGGGGAAACAGGATCGGTGTGGTGGGAGGAGGAGGGGGCAGGAGCGTTCTCTCAGCCGATGAGTGGGAAGAAGCGGGATTCGTCTGCGCTCCTCTGCCCGAGCCGGTCCAGGGGCTTGTACGAAGCACCCTTCCCGAGCTGTGGTGGGGGTGGATCGGAAACCCGGTCGATATGTCCCTTTTCCCCATCGAAGCCTACGCAGGGAACTTGGCCGGCAACATGTTGCAGATGATGGCCGAAAGCGACGAGCTGGACCTTGTAGTGGCCAACATCGCCATGGGGGGGCCTTTCAGCAAGAAGGACTTTGCGGCCATGACCGGCGCGCAGGTGGACAGCATCCTGAAGGTCCGGCAGACCACCACCAAACCACTCGTGGCGGTGGTCAACACGGGTATCCTGCGGCCCGAGGATTTCCGGCACCAGCGATGGCAGGCCCTTGCGGACATGGCCCACAGGCTCACAGAAGGCGGTGTTCCCGTCTATCCGAGCCCGAGCAGGGCCGCGTGGGCCGCAGTGCGTGTGATGCGCTACTACCGGAGAAGGGAAGGCGCGGATCGACCGCTTTTCACCCAATGACACGGTCGGCTGTGCTTTGGAAAGCCAACCGTTCACTTGCCGCAAGAGGGCCACTCTTTGAACGTTTTTCTCGTCTCGGCCAATACGGAGCAGATCCCCCTGCCGGTCCTGCCCCTAACGACCGCATCCATTGCCGCGGCCGTTGAGAAAGCCGGTCATGGGGTAAGATTGATCAACCTCATGGATGGCCATGATCTTAAAAAGGATCTTGAAAAGGATCTTGAAAACGGCAATCGGCCTCTTTCCTTGGGAGGAACCTGCCTTCCTTCTCTCCAAGACGCCGGCCGACCTGCGCAAAGAGGCTCCCTGTCTGGGACAGGACAATGCCTACATGTACACCGAGTTCTTGGGGATGTGCGACGAAGAATTCGTGGAGCTTACCGAAGAGGGCGTTTTTGAATGAAGAAGGCAACAGCCCCGGCTCATCTTTTCTTCATGGCGGCCTCCAGGTGCCCCATCCTGGCAGGAGGAACCGATCCCTCGGGCCTGACCACAAGCTGGATCGCTTCCGTGGGGCACGTGCTCACGCATAGACCGCACCCGATGCACTGAAGCGGATCCACACAGGCCGTCCCATCCACGGTGATGGCCGACACCGGACACCGCCCGGTGCACGTTTCGCAGCCCGTGCACAGATCGGCATCCACCATGGCGTTGTATCCCGAGGTGAGCACCTGGGAAGCATGGGGGACGCGTTTCGCCTGCCTCAGGATGCCGCAGTGGCAACTGCAGCAGTTGCAGATAAAGGCCAGCTCCTCGGAGGTGTTGGCAGAACAGTGCACAAGACCCTCTTGCTCGGACTTTGCCAGTATGTCGAGGGCCTCTTCCTTGCTGATCAACCTGCCCATCTTGCGATCGGCCACGAAGACGGCCCCCTCACCGAAGGCGAGGCAATTGTTGTGCGAAACCCCGCAGTCGTCCTTCTCGTCCACCAGGATGGCATGGTGCCTGCAGAAACAAGTGCCCGCTGCGATGGCCTCGGTTTCGGCCACGTACCTGGAGATCTTCGCGTAGGGGAGCACCTCGGTGGCTGCGCCGATTTCCTTCTCCACGGGCAGGACCCGGAAGTACGAAGTCTTGGGTACGGGAGGCGGCGTGGGAAGAGAAGCCCGCAGCCTGTTCATGGCGTCCAGGAGGTCCTTGAAAAGCCGGGCGATCCGGTAATCACGCTCCGTCTTGGTCCCACGGTAAAACTGCATCTCGTAGATGCCCGGAAGAAGGGGCATCAGCCGGTACTCGTAGTGCCCATGGGCGTTCTTTCTGGCGTGCAGGAAGCCTTTGTTCGTCATGCTCTCGAGCAGGGAGGCCACTTCTTGCCCAGGCCTGCCCATGGTGCGGGCCTGTGCGGCGGCCGTCACCCAGGCACCGGGCAGGACGGCCCCCAGGGAAGCCTCCTCGGGGGTGACCAGCTCCTCCAAGAGCCTGTACAGCTCCTCCATATCGAGGGCTGGCTCCTCCCGCCCGCTCCAAGGCCTTGCGAAGTTCTTTGTAGGGGCTTTCCGCCGACATCTTTCAGGCTCCTTGTTTTTGAGGTGTCAAACGCTGCAGCAGGTCTCGGCAAGGCACGGACGCACCCGGAAAGGGGCCCGATCCTGCCCGTTCACGCTTCTTGAGCGTTTCGCAGATCCGTGCCAAGGTGTCAAGCGCGCGCAACCACCGATCATCGGTAAGACGGCGACCCGTGTGTGTTACCGGGCCGAAACGGACACCAGCCCTATCCGCGCAAAAAGGGTGGGGCCAAACCGGCCGAGGCATCCAAGTACGGGCTTGATCGTGCACGCTATGGGCTGTAAGGTACGCCTCGTGGTTGCTTGCCGGGGCCCTGCGCCGATCCGCCATGGAAAGGACTGACCCTGGAGCCATGGGAGGCCCGCTGAAAACGGCGCATCCCCCCGGACCGTACCGTACAGAGGGAGCAGACCCAGAGCCATGCTGCACGTATTAAGGGACGAAATCGCCGATCCGGATCGTTTCGTCGTCACGCTGGAACTCGTCCCTGGACCCGAATCGAGAGGACGCGCCGTCGAGACGGTGATGCGGATGGCTGCCGATGCCTATGCGGACGGGAGAGTCTCCGCGGTCAGCATCACCGACAATCCCGGCGGCAACCCCTCGTTGAGCCCGGATGTTCTGGCCCATGAGATCTTCAGGCTCGGGATGGACGTCATTGTCCATTTCACGTGCAGGGACATGAACCGGCTGGGAATGGAAAGCCGTGCGCTCCAATTGGACCTGATGGGCATAAAGAACATACTGGCGCTCAACGGGGATTACTCGGGGCAAGGATTCGGAGGGCAAGGGGCGCCGGTTTTCGACCTGGACTCCGTGACGCTTGTCTGCATGCTGACCATGCTCACCGAGCGACTGCACAGCACAGGCGATCCGGAAGGCTTTCTGGTCGGTTGCGCGGTGTCCCCTTTCAAGAGCACGGAGGGAGAGTGTTTCGCCCAATACGCGAAATTGTGCAAAAAGATTTCGGCGGGGGCCCATTTCATCATCACGCAGCTCGGGTACGATGTCAGGAAGTTCCAGGAGCTGTTGCAGGTTCAAAGGCACATGGGAATCCAAGTCCCCACCATTGGCTCCCTCTATTTCCTGACCCCGCGCATCGCGCACACCATGCACGAAGGACGGGTACCCGGAGCCGTCGTCACGAAGGCGCTGCTCAAAAGGGTGGAAAACGAGTGGACCGACAGGGACAGAGGAAGAACGGCATCCATCGAGCGTTGCGCTCGCCTGGCGGCCGTGCTCAAGGGCCTGGGATATCGCGGCATCCATATAGGCGGGATACAGCGCAACTTCGAAACCGCGGCAAGGGTGCTGGACCGCTTGGGACAGATTGAGTCAAGGTGGACCGAATTTGTTCCGGAGTTTGATTTTCCACAGCAAAAGGGCTTCTACGTGTACGCTGCCGATACGGGAAGCGTTCTGTCTTCAGACAGGCCTGCGAAGCGCAGAAGCGTCGGCCCTGCGGGTGACAGGATGCTGTTCCGGGTGTTGGAGACCATGCACAAGGCCTTTTTCGATTTCGATTCTCCGTTGGAGTCCTTTTTCCAGTGGGTCAGTGCCATTCTCGACAAACGGCCGGCGGGTCGTCTGATGATCAGAATTATCGAAGATTCGCTGAAAAAAGTCCTTCTCTCCTGTCAGAGCTGTGGGGATTGCGGCATCCAGCACGTGGCCTTCCTTTGTCCCGAATCGCAATGTCCCAAGCATATCCGCAACGGAGCCTGTGGGGGGAGCAGCGGCGGTAAGTGCGAAGTCTATCCCGACAGGCCATGCGTGTGGTTCAGGGCTTACAACCGATGGGCCGCTGTGAGCCGGCACGAAGAAATGGCAAGATCCTTTGTACCACCGCGCATGTGGGAACTGAACAGGACCTCTTCCTGGCTCAACTTCCATTTGAAAAGGGATCACCAAAGCACGGCCTCGGGAATAGCCCGTTTCTGCACCTCCGTGAAGTGCGGGACGAGGGCCGAGCCCATAGACAAGTCATAGAGCTTGAACGGAAACCCTCCTTCAGGGGGACCTGGAATGTCGAAGCATGGAGAAGGGCGGTTTTCATTCAGGCAACATCCGGATTACCCCATCGCAACCCTTCAGGGGTTGAAAGAGAAACGGCCATGTTCAACAAAAAAAGCGACGAAGGTTACAGACAGGTGTTGGACGGCGTGATGCTCAAGACCCTCGTGCACGGGGGAAAAACCATGCTGTGCGAATTCAGAATCGCGAAGGGCAAGAAGATCCCCTCGCACGCCCATCTCCATGAGCAGACAGGATATCTCGTTTCCGGGAGGGTGAAGTTCCAGGTGGACGACCAGACGTTCGAGGCGCGGCCGGGCGACAGTTGGTGTGTCAGCGGGGATCAACCACACGCCGCAGAGTCCCTGGAGGACTCGGTGATCATAGAGGTCTTCTCCCCTGTTCGGGAAGACTACCTGGCCCGGACCGATCGTTGAGTGCGTGCCTTCGCATTTCGATGCCCAGTGAAGCCTGTCTGGCGAGGAGGGCGAATGGCGGGCCATTTAACCGACGAGCAACGCCGCCAGGCGTGATGGATCGGCGCATCAAAATGGGAAGTTAATTTTGCACGAGCCCTTAGGGTATGTGCACCCCCAGCGGTGCCAGCAAACGTTCTTTTGTCTCGCCCTCCACCCATTTCAGGTCGCCCTTTTCTTTGCCCTTGCGAAAAATGCTGCTCATCTCGTCTGCGTACCTTTTTGACCTTTCACGACAAAAGCTGATGGCCTGGGAAATGACCGACCAGTCTTCGGTGGAAGCGAATCGGGCGAAGGCACCGAATATGTCGGGACAAAGGTACTTGGTGATGCCGTTGAGAAACGCCACATAGAATGCCAGGGACGCCGTTTTGCGCCGTGCCGTGACGTAAGGGAGCCTGCCCCACTCGTTGGTGTCGGCGAGCAGGTCCTTTACGGCCCGTACCAGCAGTTCGATCGCCGTGTGCGGAAAGGCGGCGATGATCTCTGCCCAGGTTTCACGATCGAAAAAGGTATCGTGTATCTCTCCCAGCTCGTGACGCACATATGTGTCCACTTCGGAGTCGAAGATTTCTTCGAGCCGGCCCTTCAGGGTCTTGGGATCCGTTCCCTCTATCCCGTATGTTCTGAGAGCGACTCTGAGGGCGGGCCGTGTCGACTTGTTGACAAAAAGCATCTGATCCCACAGGAAAAGCTTTCCCGATTCTTTTCGTATCAGCACCGTGCCGTTTTGGGTAAGTGCGGGTATGGTCAGCAGGTCCCTGGCCAGCTCCTGCCCCAGCATGACCACCCCGTGGCCCAGTACGTGCTTCTTTTCCACGACACGGGCCAAGAAGAAGCTTGGCCTCATGCCTCGAGCATACCCCGCACCGTAATGAACACCCTGTGGTTCCAACACCCTGTTTATGGATTCCACATCGAAGGGATCGTAGGACCGGCCACCCATGGTGATGTGCTCGAACTGCCTGTCCGCCAATCCGTCCCACGATTCTTCCTTGTCCCCTATCCATTCGAGAACCTCGGAGGACTCCCTCTCCTCCCAGGGTTTCAATCCCTTTTCCCATTTGTAGAGGTCCCTGAGCCTGAGGGCCAAACCGCAAACGGAATAGAGGCCGGCATGACGCGCATCCGAGATCGAGCAATTTGTAAGGACCTGTCGTGCCAAGGCATCCAATTCTATCACGGTGATCATCCTTCGTATCCGAAAGGTTCCTCGTCTTTGATGCTGCTCGACGGCAAGCACCTTCGAAACAGACACGGTACCCGGCGACGCGCCAGCGGCTCCTTGTCAGAGTAAAGCAGAAACGTTCCTTTTTCAACCCGCCCGCAGACGCTTTTGTCCCAGTTGTCATGGATCCCGAATCCATGGGGTGTCCGAGAATGACAACGACTACCTTCCCTCGCTCACCGCAAGACCGGGTGTATCATTGATCATCGTTCCGGTCACATTGCAAGATTCAAGGTGTTGACCTTCGGCACCAATGTGTGGCAGATATCCCATGGTCGTTCCCAGGAAGCATAAAAAACATCTCCCTCCCAAAAGGCTCCCTCAAAACATGGGCTCCCTCTTTGTACAAACGGGGGGGGGGCGCGTCTTGGGAGTGCGCCTGTTGCTAGCCCAAAGGTCCCCCCAATCTCCGCCCCCCCCCCACAACCCTCCTAAGCGAAAGATCATATCAAGCATAATTTGCCTGTCCCCTTTTCCACTGGGTGCGGACAAGCAAGAAAAGCCAACAGAATCGTGGATACCCTTCCCCATTCGGCCCAAATTAACGGCAAGGCACCCTGGCCCGAATGATGATCAAGGCTTTTCGTTCAATCCAGAGGGTCCATACGGGCCGGAACCTTGGCGATGGGAAGAACAACCGTGAAGGTCGTCCCCTGGCCATGCTTGCTCCGTACCTGGATATCCCCGCCGTGCTTCTGCACGATCCCCAGTGAGACCGAAAGGCCGAGTCCCGTCCCCTTTCCCCTCGATTTGGTGCTGAAAAAAGGATCGAAGATGCTGCCGAGAAGGTGTTCGGGTATGCCGGGGCCGCTGTCGGCAAACGCCACGGCAATGAAATCACGATCGGGGGTGTTTCTCACCGTTATCTCCAGCCGGCCTCCCTTTGACATGGCGTGCAGCGCATTGAGCACGATGTTGAGAAAAACCTGGGCCAGGCGCTGGTGGTCCCCGAGCACCGGTGGGAGATTGGGGGAAAACAGACAATGCACCTTGACCTTGGCAATCTTGATCTGGTTGGCGGCGAGTTGCAGGGTTCGCTCCACGATATCCCGGACGTGCAGGGTCTGGGCATCCATCTCGGTCTCCCGTGCGAAGTCGAGCAGGTTTCGCACGATCTTCTGGGCTCTTTCCGACTGGTCCACAAGGTCCCGAATCATGTCCAGGCGCTCGTCATCCGGCAGGTCACCGTAATCCTCCAAAAGCATGGAGGCGGTAAGGACGATGTTGTTCAGAGGGTTGTTGAGCTCGTGAGCCACGCCGGCGGTCAGGGTGCCGACCGCCTTGAGCTTGTGCGTCTGCACCAGCAGGTCTTGCCGCCGCGCAAGCTCGCTCATCATGTGGTTCATGGCCATGGCGAGCTCCGAAAACTCGTCTTTGTACTTTCGCCGTGGTGTGATGGGCGTAAAATCACCCTCGGCGATCCGCCGTGTGGCCAGCAGCATGCGGTGCAGAGGAGCCAGCATCTGGCGAGTTATGAAGATCGCCAGGTAGACGACCAGAAGGACCAGCACCACCAGAAACGTCAGCGGGATTCGGCGGGAAATTTTCAGCATGCTGTCTACGGCGCGGCGCTCCTTGGCCACAAGCTCCTCGGCGAGCCTCACCATTACGGCACCATGCTCCCGCAATTCGGCCTCGATGGCGGCCAGCCGTTCCCGGTCCCCTGCGTCGCCGCCTGTCGGCTCCTCCAGCTCCTGGAGCAGCTCCTCGTACCTGCCCAGGTGCCGCGCCATTTTGCCGTAGTTCTCGCTGCCCACGGCGTTGGACATGTTCCGTCCCTCGGTCTCGAGCACGCGTGCGGCTTCTCCGACGTGGAGGATGGCGTCGTTCAGATTGCTTCCGTAAAGAAAGAAATTCTTCTCGTAACGTCGTGCGTCCTGTATCTCGATGGTGTAGCTGGCCGCTGCCTCGATGAAATCGATCTTGGTCTCTATCCGCGCGAGTATCACCAGCGAAGCCACCGTAACGCCAAGGCTCAGAAAAAGCCAGAGGAGGAATCCCAGGCCGAGGCGGGCCCGTATGGAAAAGCTCGGTCGCTCCCGCAGGGCCCTCTGGGCTCCCTCGGACAGAGCACGAAGCATTCCCCCGCCCTCGTCGTCCAAAGCCGGGGAGGCTAGGGGAGCCTCGGACCGATCGTCGTGCCCTCCGCTGCCCACGCTCACGCCGCCACATGCCCCAGAGACAGGGCCGCCTTGTTGATGACTGCCCGAAGGTCATTTGGCTTGAAAGGCTTCGCGATGAAGTCGAAGGCACCCTTGACCAGAGCCTCCCGCGCCACCTCCACGGTGGCGTAGCCGGTGATCAGGATCACCCGGGTATGCTTGCACTGGCTCATGATGTATTCGAGCACCTGGATGCCGTCGAGCTCTTCCATCCGAAGATCGGTCACCACGATGTCGAACCCTTGCTCCTTGAGCCGCGCGAGGGCCAGGGTAGGGTCCTCGTAAACCTCCACATCGAAGCCGTATTTGCTCAGTGCCGGCTTGAGTCGTTTGCCCACGATAGGCTCATCGTCCAAGACCATGACCCTCAGTTTGCTGCCTGGCTCATGAACCGTGGCGCACATCACTTCGTCTTTCATACCGTGTTCCTCCATCTCGTGCTTCGTTCCCATCTTTTCGGACCTTACAACCATGATCTTGTCGAAGGCGAGCCTGGCCTTCCAGTCCGCCTTCTCGTCGGTAAGTGTCATTCCCATCTCCGGCTGCCCCGCCTCTGCAAAGGAAACGCGCACCATCCAGTCGTCGAACTTGTTTCTGATATCCTTCACGGCAAACCTCCTTTCGGTAACCGCTCACCACAGCCCGCCCTTTCCTTGGACTTGCGGCCGCTAGGCCGTCTGGTGGACCGCAATGATCCGCTGTTCGATGCGTCGCCTGCGCGCGTACGCGACGACCACGTGGTATACGATGATACCCGCACCGAGGATTCCCGACGCGAACAACATTACCTTGCTCGCCGCATTGAAGTACGCGTCCCAGCTCGGATCAAACGAGACTGCTCCGAGCTGCCGCAGGTACATCGGAACGGCGATCCCCCTACTGATCACGCAGAGCAGGATGATGGCTCCCGTGACAATTCGGATCACGACCTCCTTGACCACCTTGGTGCCGTAAGCACCCATGTAGACCCCGAAAAGGGAGCCAAGGTAAAGCAGCAGGGTGAGCCGGATGTCCACCATACCCTGGTATGCGTAATTGATGGCTCCAAAGGCGCCCATGAACATGGCCAGGTATAGCTCCGTGCCCGCGGCCACCGCGGTGGGCACACCGAAGACGTATATCAGACAGGGCACCCCGATGAAGCCGCCCACACCGATGGTCCCTGCCAAGTACCCCGTGGCCAGACCCACGGGCATGAGCACCCAGAGCGACACCCGCACATCCGCCACGGCAAAGGAGATGTACGGGGGCAGGTGGTGCTTGGAAACGAAGTTGGCGATCCGCATCGATGGACCAGCCCCCTCGTCCCCGTTCTTGCGCAGGGCATCGCGAAGCATCGAGACGGCCACGACCGAAAGGATGCAGATGAACACGAGACTGATGTAGAGGTTGGAGGACGCACTGGCTCCGACCCCGTGGTCATCCCCGCCGCCTTTGAAAAGCATGCTGTTGATCCAGACCGCGATGCGGATCCCCAAAAAGGAGGTAAGGATCAGATACAGACCGAGCCGCTTGTCCACGTTGCCCAGTTCCCCGTGCTTGTGCGAACCCATCATCGCTTTGCCAAACTTGTGGGTGATGTTGCTGCCCACTGCCACCACACCGGGCACGCCCAGATTCATCATGCCGGGTGTCATGAAAAAGGCCCCTCCACTGCCTATGAAACCGGAAAGAATGCCCCCAATAAACCCGAGCAGAACAACTTGTGCGGCAGCCATCAGGTCAAGCCGCACGAAATGCCCTAACAAGAAATCCGTACCCATGGTCAATGCTCCTCTTTGCTCGTGATTCCCCCACGCCCCCTTTGCCAAAGGGCGGCAAGGAGGGAATGCTTCGTCATGGCCCCCAAAAACCATGGGGGGGTGATCATTGCTCCGTCCACGTCCCGAAATATCCGGCCTTTATCGTCAGTCCATTTTAATGAGCTTCATCACCGATCGGGCGGCGGTACCATACAGGTAAGCGACCACCGGGGCGAGCGCGAAAACCGCCAACACCGCAAGGGCACGGGCATGCCAGCCGGGACGCACCAAGAACGAGGCAACGGCCTCCTGGTGGGAGAAAACCAGGAGGTAAATGACCGCCACCAGGGCGAGGTATCCAAGCAACCTTCCTGCGTCCCCCTTCCCGAACAGATACCGGGCCTTGAGCTGTTCCGGCCCCACGACCGGCGCCCTCAGACGTTCGCCCAGCGCCCCTTGAAGCTCCCGGGCAAGGCGCTGGCGCACCGCGTGACCCTTTTCGAGAAAGACGTCGCCGATCACGACAAGGGAGTATGGAGTACTGCGGTTGACTTTCTTCACGATATCGTTGATCCCTCCCGAGACCATCTTCCCTCCTCCGGAGCAGCCGACGCGCGCCAGTTCGTTCATGGTCAAACGCATGCCGCCCACATCGCCGAGCGGCTCCTGGGCGTCGTCCTCGATGCCGCCGATTGCAGTGGCTTCCGTTTCGGACTCACCAGGGTAGGGGAAAAGGGGCTGGCCCGACGGGCTCAGGCGCATCAGCTCCACCGCCGCGTTCCACTTAGTCGCGACCTCCACGACGTTCTGGTAAGTCTCCGAATCCGGATCGTATCGCTCCTGGATCCAAAGCACGTTTGTGGTTGCCATGGTGGTGTGGACGTCCGTCACGCCGTCCACCCTGCGTATCACCTCGGCCGCCGCCTCTGCGTAGCGGGCGTCTTGCGGCAGATAGGTCACCGTCACCACGCCCCCGTCTCCGCGCACCTTGAATCCGGCGGGCCTCGTCCGCTCGTCCCTCGCCAGCGCCAGCCGGGCGCGCGCCCCGAGGTACAGATCGGCAAGAGCCTTCTCGGAAGCCGGGGTCATCCGGAAGCTCGGGAGCTGGGCTACCTCCACAAGGGCGCTTGCCGCGTTGTCGATCCCCATCTGTTCCAGGTTCATCACCATGTCGTAGTGTCCAACGTCCTCCCAACTGACCGCGTACATGGCCCGGGCCCAGGATCTGGAGTCTTCGTCCACCTGCTCGATGTAGCGCGCGGCCTTCTTGCGCTCCAGGTTCAGGCTTCTCATCGCCTCGGCAACGCGCTGCTCTTTCTCGGCCACCACCCGAACCTTGAGAACGTGGCCGATGCCTGGGAGGAGCATGTGGCCCGTGCGTCCGTGATATACTATAGGTTCCTGCCCGGCCCTCTCGCACAGGTAAGCCTGGCAGAAGGCCAGATAGTGCTCGCGCCAGCGCGCCATACGCTCCGTGAAGATGCTGGGCTTGAGCATGCTCATCTCCAGCTTCCCCACGTTGATACCTTCCCCCTGGGCCGCGGTGATGAGCTGCTCGCGGCTCAGGCAGGCGTATCGGAGTTTCTTCGCAAGGGTCTTGCTAAGCATCTCCCCACCGCTGAAGACAGCCCGCGACACACAGATGATCTGCATCTTCCGATCCCTCCCTATTGCTGTTTGCCAGTGCGCCGGGTCAGCTCCCTTGCCACGGGAACCACGACGGGGCACCCCAGTACGCCTTTCGTTTTTTCGAGCCAGTGGGTCCGGCCACGGTTCGGTCCGTCCCGAACCCCGGGGCCACCCGCCCAGACCAACGCTTCGGGTACGCCCTCGCCGGCAAGGTGCTTGAGCAGCTCCGATCTCGGAGGGCCCACCCGCACCATGCCGGAGGCCGTCACACCCGCCCTGGCGGCGGAGGCAACGTGCCGTCCGAGCTCCTCCTGGGCCTGCTGCAGATTCACGGCAACATTGGCCGTGTTCTTCGGCCTCGTCCGCTCGAGGAGTATGAGCAGGACCACGCCCGCCCCCACGCGCCGCGCAAGCTCGATGCCGTATTGCACCGAATCGTTCTCCACGCCCAGCGAGTCACCCAGAATGAGAACGTACCGCATCGCTTCGCCCCCGCCCTTTCGTCGGGTTCCAAAAGCAAGAAGGGTACCAACAGGGCTTGGTCGTGCTGACCTATCGTTTGGGGTGGGGATAGACCGATGGGGGGGAGCGATCAGGGAGAGGACGGCGTTGCACTATTCAACGCATGCCGCGACCCAACCGGTCATCTCTTTGTGTTCTAAGGGAATACTGAGGAGATTGCGAAACCGAACGGAGGTGTTGCATCTTTCAACATTCACTCCTCGATCTCGTCTTTCTTCAGGCGACGCCATAAGGAGGCCCGGTCGATGCCGAGAAGCCTGGCGGCCCTTGTCTTGTTGCGGCCGACCCGGCCAAGAACCCACCGGACGTAGTCGCGCTCCATTTCCCGCAGCGTCTTGATCGGCACTTCCTTGGCGTCGAAGGAATAGACCTCCATCTGGGACAGGTCTGCGGGAAGGTCCCGAATCTGTATCTCGGTATCCCGACAAAGGGCGACTGCGCGCTCCACTATGTTCTCCAGCTCACGGACGTTTCCGGGAAAGTCATAACGCAAAAGGACCGCGGCCGCCTGGTCGCTTACCGCCCGGATGTTCTTGTCCATGCGCTTCACGGCCTTTTCGAGGAGGTACTCTGTGAGCAGGGGGATGTCCTCCTTTCGCTCCCGAAGCGGCGGGATCCGGATGGTCACGACGTTGAGGCGAAAGTAGAGGTCCTGACGGAAAAGGCCCGCACTCACCGCTTTCTTGAGGTCCTGGTTGGTGGCCGCAACCACGCGCACGTCCACATCCACAGGCCGAGTCCCCCCCACGCGAAGCACCCGCCTGTCCTGGATTACCCGCAATAGCTTGACCTGCATGGCAAGGGGCATGTCCCCGACTTCATCGAGGAACACAGTCCCTTGCTGTGCAGCCTCGAACAGCCCGGCCCTTGTCGTCGTGGCGCCCGTGTAAGCGTCCTTCTCGTGGCCGAACAGCTCATTGGCCAAAAGCTCCTCGGAAAACGCGCCGCAGTTTATGGCGACAAAAGGACCGCTCCGGCGGCGACTTCCATGGTGCAACAGCAGGGCCGCGAGTTCTTTGCCGGTGCCCGATTCGCCCGTGAGAAGGACGTTGCAGTCGGTTCCCGCAACCTGGCCGATCGTTTCCTTCACATCGCAAAGCGCGCGGCTTGACCCTATCATGCGGGGCTCGCCGGGATGTTGGCCGAGGCGCGCCTCCAGCTCCCGCACCTGGTGTTTGAGCAACCTTTTTTCCAGGGCCTGCCGCGCCAGATGCCGGACCTCGTCGGGCCGGAAGGGTTTTTCCAGATAGTGATAGGCGCCTTCCTTCACCGCCTCGATGGCAGAGGCAATGGAGGCGTATCCCGTGACCAGGATAAACTCCATGTCAGGGTCTGCGAGCTTGGCTTGCACCATGAGCTCCATGCCGCTCATCCCCTCCATGACAAGGTCGCTGATGACAAGGTCACAGGGGTGCCGTGACAAGCTCTCCAGAGCTTGGGCGCCTCCCGGGGCTGAAAGAACCCTGTAACCCTCTTTTTCGAGGAGTCTCACGAGGTTCTTGCGTGCGACGAGGTCGTCGTCCACCACCAGCACACGGGCCTGTTGCCCGGACTGCTTCTTCGATTCCGGCTCGTTCTTTCTATCCATTGGCCCGAGCCTCCGGCTGTTCGGACAGTCTCACTGAAAACCCCTGCTCCCTGTATTTCGCACACGCCCCCACGCCCTGCGCACGGCCGATGCCTGTCAACGTTTAGCCCTTCACCGCGTTTTCGGCAAGACCCTTCGCCAGCGCCTCCCGCCACTTTTCCCTTGCTCGGTACAAGGTGCGGTGTGCCGCCTGCTTTTCTCTCCACTGGTTGAAGGGGGGAAGAACGTGCTACCGTCGGCCCCAAATGAAGGAAATCGTGAGGGATAGGGATCTGCTCGATTGTCATAAGGACGATGACGCGGACTGCGAAGGTTTTGGTTGTGACTTGCAGACAAGATACGATGCCGCTTGTCAGGAAGGAGAACGGACTGAAATGAGTCTGAAGAAAGCACGCGAGAATCAAGAGAAGGTGAGAAAGGCCAAAATAGAGATTGGTCAGGTCTACCATCCTTAATTACCCTGTACGGCCGAGAAGGCCGGTGGCACTCGCCTCCTGACCTCTTGGCCCAAGTTATGATCAAGCCCCCCAATTTCTTCTTGCCTGTCACCTTAGGGCTCGTGCAAAAACAACTTCCCATTTTGATGCGCCGATCCATAACGCCTGGCGGCGTTGCTCGTCAGTTAAATGGCCAGCCATTCGCCCTCCTCGCGCCTCGACACCTGAAAAGGGGAACTTATTTTTGCACAAGCCTTAAGTGGCGGGGCGCGCCCCCTCCGGACCTGTTGTAACAGCTCCGTCCGTCTCATCGGCCGCCTCCTCGGCCTCCGATAAACCGGACAGATCACGTGCTACGAGTCCGGACAATATACTTGCTCCCTACAACCCTGAGGAAAAAACTACCGGCCACGGGCAAACACGTGTATATTAAGGTGGATGGCCTCGGGGCGGGGCAGTGATCATCGTTTCGGCCACATTCGACCACAAGTCTTTTTGGTGGGCACTGCCCACCTACGAAAGCCTCAATTCCGGCGAGGAGCCAAGCACGTGAGAAGGCGTCGGCCAAGGTGAGGCTGAGAGAAAACGAGGCCCGCCCGGCCGTAGCGACGATCAAGGTCCACCCTTGTGTTGTCTGTACCGGCAGAGGCGGGGGGCATCTTACCCGGGCCGCAAGGCGGGCGGGATGCCCGCAACTCCCGAGGCGCAGAAGTAGTACCCGGCCGGCCGGAACGATGAGCGTGCCCCCCCTCGAAAACTCGGGCAGCCTTTGTGGACCCTCGAGGCACGGCAGGCCGAAGGGGGCAGCAAGTGCAAAACCATACGGCCCGTGAGATTCGCAGGCATTTGCCGGGTAGCCTGAGAAGCTGCCTTGCTCGCAAGTGGAAGAAGACAATGAATCCGGAACAAAACCCGAGCCGCCCGCGGAACCTGGTTGCCAACTGGGATACGCTCCGGCGCATTTTCATCATGCCGGAAAACGACTCCTCCAGGACAACCTTGATAAAGTACATGCAGCAGATCCTGTTCGACCTCCATGACTTCCTGCAGACCCACGTGGGAATCACGGAGAACGTGAGGATAAGGGAACTTGCCACACGTTTCAAGGACACCCACATCCCGAGCGACCCTGAGAGGACCCTTGCCGAGGTCATCACCGATTTGACCCAAAATGTCGCCCCCCACGCGGTGAACGTGGCATCTCCTTATTTCGTGGGACACATGACATCCGCCATCCCCCTTTTCATGGTGCACCTTCAGACCATCATGGCGGCCTTGAACCAGAACGTGGTGAAACTGGAGACGTCCAAGGTCACCTCCATCATGGAAAAGCAGGTGCTGGCAAGGATTCACCGGCTGATCTACGCAAAGGACGATGATTTCTACGGGCGGCATGTCCAAAGCACCGACACGACACTGGGTGGGTTCGTGGAGGATGGGACCCTCGCCAACGTCACGGCCCTGTGGGTGGCCCGAAACCTCCTCTTGGCTCCTTGCGAAGGATTCTCGGGTGTGGAGAGGGAGGGAATCGCTGCGGCGTATCGTGCCTACGGCATGGACCGGTGCGTGGTCCTGGTCTCCCAACTGGGTCACTACTCCCTGCGCAAGGCCGGTGGCCTGCTCGGCATCGGCAACACCAACGTGGTCCCGGTGGGGGTCGATTCCGCCAACAGGATCGACCTTGGGGAGCTTCTCAAGACCATCCGGCGGCTCAAGGCCGCAAGCGAACGCACCCGTATCCTGGCGATCGTGGGCATAGCAGGGACCACGGAGACCGGCGCGATCGATCCGCTGCCCCAACTTGCCGAAATATGCTCGGAAAACGGCGTTCACTTCCATGTGGATGCAGCCTGGGGCGGCCCGACCCTTGTTTCGGAGAAACACAAGGGCCTGCTCAAGGGTATTGAACGGGCCGATTCGGTAACCATAGACGGGCACAAGCAGTTCTATATGCCCATGACCTGCGGGATGGTCTGTTTCAAGGACCCGATGGCCATGGATGCCATCGCCTATTACGCCCATTACGTGAACCGGCGCGGTTCGTTCGACCTGGGCATCCGATCCCTGGCCGGATCAAGGGCCTCCACCTCGCTCATCCTGGAATGCGCACTCAAGATAATGGGGACAAGGGGATACGCCCTTTTGATAGACCACGGAATCCAGACGGCCCAGGAGTTCGCCCTGGAAATTGAAAGACGCAGCCTTTTCGAGCTGATCAGCCCTCCCCAGCTCAATATCCTGACCTACCGCTACTGCCCCGGTCCCCTGCGGCAGCGGCTCGCCGAAGCGGATGGAGACGAGAAGCTCTGGATCAACGAACGCCTCAACCGGGCCAACATCATCTTGCAGCGCCTCCAGAGGGAGGCGGGCAAGAGTTTCGTTTCGCGAACCACGCTGCGCAGACCCCGGCAAGAAGGGGGAAACATCGTGGTGCTGAGGGCGGTGGTCATGAATCCCATGACCAACATGCGCATTCTTCTTCAGATTCTCGACGAGCAGGAAGAAATCTGTATGGCCAAGCAGACCGAGTGGGGGATCGACCGCACCGTGAAAAGGCTGGCGGTGTCCCGAATGTCGGAAGGGCAAGGTCTATCGGCTTGACCCCGGCATCTTCACAAACTACTTTGCCCCGGCGTCTGCGGAAGACGACTCTGTTCTGGTTGACGGACAGCGGCCTCGGGCATCGTTCCGGCCACAGTGTTCCCCCCTCACCCCGCCCTATGACGTGAGAGAAAGCGTGAGAGCGTGTCTGAAAATGGGTTGGAGGGGGGGCAGGCCGGCACAGGGACTGCATGGTTGAACAACGGGCCGATCTGTGCCATCATGATCGGGCACGGTCAGGGCCGCACCTTCGCAAAGGTGCTTGCGGCAACCGGGTGGAGCAGTGGAACGCCTGTGGGCATTGTCTGCATATACAAGACCCCTCGCGAAGCGTGCGTGGAGGTGTGCAAGGCCTTTTACCGCGCCGAGAACTCCAGAAGGCTCTACACCTCTTTCCAAAACCGCCTCGACCCCTACCAATCCGAGTTCTGGTGGCTTTCGCCCTCGCTGGTTCATGCAGGATACGGGTACGGCAAAATGGCGTTCCTTCCACGCGGCGAAGACGAAATGAGTGTGGGGCTCATCGTGGAAAAGGGTCTGGGACGCGGTGCAGCCACGGCGGACCGCACGATGATGGACAGCACCTGGATCTGGCACGACTTCCTGTCCGACATGGAGCACGACCGTCTCCTTTCCGCCTTGAGTTTGATGAGTCCCTCCGAGCCGGTTCTTCCGGAGATCCATATCGAAGGAGGTTTTTTACCGTCCGGGTCGGGCGCGACAAGGGAGAACTGGGCCAGGTTCGAATACCTGTGGCACACCGCAACACGGACCCTCTTGCTGGTAAGGGCCGTGCGCCAAGGCCCCCTGCTGTGCGGCCTGGAAAAATGCTCCAGCATGCCTTGCCTGGCGGCCGAGCTGTCGAAGGTTTCCGACAAGGCATCCCTGTGGATCGACCTTTTCGTGGGGGTACGCGTCGGCCTGGGGGTTCTGGAAGCGGGCTCGTGGGACGCCGCCAGGATAGTGAGCGACATCCTGGAACCCTTCGGGTGCTGGGTGAGGTGAACTCCACGAAACGGGCGAGCCGCCCGCGCTCCAGGGTGTAAAAACAGCGGGTCGCCGGCCGGACCGATGACCAAGGCCCCCTTGCCTTTTGCTGCCGGACGTTTACTCCACGGCCCGAGTGTGATAGCCTGCCCTTACATACCGGGCCGGGTTGCGGTTCGGTTTGCCCCTTTGCCCTAAACACGGATGATCATGGACACCCTTTTGTCTGAAAAGAACCGCGCGGTCCGCCGCTCGGTGCGGGCCTTTTGCGAACGGGAGCTCTTGCCCATCGCCAAGGACCTCGACCAGGAGACACGCTTTCCTTGGGAAGTGGTGGAAAAGATGGGCAAACTCGGCTACTTCGGGATCGAGGCGCCGAAAGAGCTGGGTGGGGCCGGGATGGACCCGCTCAGCTACGTGGTGGTGATCGAGGAGATTTCCCGGATTTGCGCCGGCCTGGGACTGTGTACGAGCGTCCACAACGGCGTGGTGGTCCACCCTCTCCTGACCTTCGGATCCGAAGAACAGAAGCAAAGATGGGTGCCTGCCCTTGCCAGGGGTGAAAAGATCGGGGCCTTCTGCCTGACCGAGCCCAACGCGGGGTCGGACGCCGCGAGTATCGAGGCGACGGCCGCACGGGATGGCGACCACTATGTGATCAATGCCAACAAGGTGTTCGTCACCAACGGCGGGGTCGCGGATATCTGTCTCGTCTTTTCCCGCACGGATCCCAAGGCGGGGAGCCGGGGGATCAGCGTCATCATCGTGGAGCGCGGAACCCCCGGGTTCGTCGTGGGAAACCTCGAAGACCTCAGCGGCATGCGGGCCAATCCCGTCAGCTCCATCCGGCTTTACGACTGCCGCGTGCCTTCAGGCAATCTTCTGGGTGGGGAAGGAATGGGGCTTCGGATAGGTTTGGCCGGTCTGGACACGGGAAGGATGGGCATTGCCGCCCAGGCCCTGGGCATCGCCCAGGCGGCTTTGGAAGAAAGTGTGCGCTACGCCAAGCAGCGCCGGCAATTCAAAGTCCCCATCGCCAACCATCAGGCCATTCAGATGACCATTGCGGACATGGCCACCCAAGTGGAAGCGGCTCGCCTCATGGTTTACCGCGCCGCCCTCTTGCGCAAGGCAGGCAAACCGTTTACTCAGGCATCGGCCATGGCCAAGCTCTACGCCTCGGAGATCTGCAGCAAGGTGACCGACATGGCGATTCAGATCCACGGGGGGTACGGCTACTCGAAATCTTACCCTGTCGAGCGTCTCCACCGGGACGCCCGCGTCACGAGGCTCTATGAGGGAACGTCTGAAATCCAGCGCATCGTCATAGCACGGGGGGTGCTGGGTGAATGAAGGAGGGGGCGGACCGAAACTGGAGATGGCATTCCACACCATAGTGTGCATCAAATCGGTGATCACCAGGGCGCCCATGGGCAGGACCGTCCGGACCATGGATTCCAGTGAGCTGAATCCTTACGACAAACCAGCCCTGGAGACGGCCCTTCGCCTGCGGGAGGAATACGGCGGAACCGTCACCGCCCTTTCCATGGGCCCGGAGACGTGCGCCTTCGCCCTGCACGAGGCCATGGCCATGGGGGTGGACCGCAGCGTTCTGGTCTGCGACATCTCCTTTGCCGGTGCCGACACCCTGGCCACTTCCAACACCCTGGCCGCGGCCATAAGCAAGGCGGCTCCCTTCGATCTGGTTCTTTTCGGGGTGAGAAGCGCGGACAGCGACACGGGGCAGGTGGGCCCCCAGACCGCGGTGTTGCTCGGCCTTCCCCTGGTGACGGGGGCCCGCTCGGTGCTAAGGCAAGGGGACGTTTTACAGGTGGAGCGGGTAGCCGACGGCTTTGTGGAAAACTTCGCCATGTCGCTCCCAGGAGCCCTGACCATCCATCCAGCGGCGATTCGGCCAAGGGACGTGGCACTCGGGGGCATCGAGCGGGCCTTCGGGCAGCAAACCGTGGAGGAGTGGCGCATGCAGGACCTGGGGCTTTCGTCAAATTCCGTGGGAGAGGCGGGCTCACCCACCAAGGTGCTCTCCCTCTCGACAGCAAAAAAGGAAAGGAAGTGCGAATTTCTCCCCGGCTCACCGAAACAGCAAGCCGAAGCCCTGATGCGCCGCCTGCGGGAGCTGGGATGGACGGGGTGAAGGAGGAGGGGGTGTGATGGGGTGCCTTCTTTGATGGACGAGACTGTGATGGCGGACAGCGCGGAAAAGCAGGTCTGGGTGTACGGCGACCTGAGAAACGAAAGGCTTTTCGGGTACACCCTCAATGTACTGGCTAAGGCGAGGGAGCTTTCCCGATCCGCTGCCGGCAAGGCGGCCGTGGTGCTGCTCGGGCCGCCGACAGCCCCCGACCGGCTCGGGACCTCGGTGCCCACGCACCCTTGTCTGTCGGAAGAAACCGGTCGACTCCGGTGTCTCCAGCACGGAGCGGACGTGGTATACCTTGTGCATCATCCCGCGCTGGAAGTCCCACGAGCCGATATGTACGCGCAAGCCCTGGCCGAGGCGGTGCGCATCCACCAACCCATGCTGGTGCTCTTTCCCTTGACGGACCTGGGAAAGGAAATCGCAGCACGCACGGCTCGCATCACCGGCTCGGGCCTCATCGCCGAATGCGCCGACATGCACCTGGAAGGCAAGCAGGTGGTGGCCACCTGTCCCTCGTGGGGGGGAGAGGTCATGGCGAAAATCACCTTCTCCGAAGGGTTCGCCACCGGGTTCGCCACGGTTCAGCACTTGGGCTTTCACCCCATGGCCGAGGGGGAGATAAGAGGAGAGGTGCGGCACTTTCGTCCTTCCCGGCTGGAGCTTCCCCAGGGCCTGCGGCTCCTTTCCAGCGGACCGGAACCCGAAGAACACCGCCGCCTCGAGCAGGCGGACCTGGTGGTAGTGGGCGGCGCGGGTTTGGGCAGTGCGGATGCCTTTGGACGGCTGCGCGAACTTGCCGGGGCCCTGGGCGCGGAAGTGGGCGCCACCCGGCCTCCGGTTTTCCAGCACTGGGTGGATGAAGAGCGCCTCATCGGACAAACGGGAAAGAGCGTCCGGCCGTCCTTCCTTTTTTCCATCGCGACGTCGGGGGCGGTCCAATACACGGCCGGAATCATGGAATCCAAGACCATTGTGGCCATCAATCGCGACCCCGAGGCCCCGATCTTCCAGATCGCCGACATCGGCGTCGTGGCCGATGCGGGCACCTTCCTGCCCCTCTTCACGGGCCTTATCCGCAGTGCGGTGATGCGCGGTCTGGCCGACGCCCTCTGCGAGGAGGAATCCACAAACGGCCCGACGGGTTTCGGCAAGAAGGTGCGCAAACTCCGGCTGGCCCAAGACTGGTCTCTGGAGGCGCTGGCCCAGGCAACCGATCAGACCCCCGATTTCATCGATCAGGTGGAAAACGACCAGATAAGCCCCTCGGTGGCCTTCCTACTCCGGCTGGCCCGGGCACTGAAAGTGAACCCGGACACCTTCCTGCGGGAGGAAGAGAAGAACATGCTGCGCAACCAGCGGGCACAGGCATTTATCCAGCGCACCCAGAATTATTCCTACCAGACGCTCACTCCCGGCGCCGAGAACGCCCATCTTCGCGCCTTCATGGTCACCATCGAGTCGAGGCAGGCCCACAAGCCGGTGGGATACAAACACGAAGGGGAAGAGTACGTTTACGTGATCGAGGGGTACCTGGAATTGACCCTCGGGCGAAAGACCTATCGACTCAAGCCCGGTGAATCCATGCGTTACAACTCCGACATCGCCCACAAGCTAAAGAGCCTTTCCGATGAGCAGACGCGGTGCCTCGTGGTCTTGTACACGCCGTGAGGCGGTCTTGGGCGGACAGCTTGGGGGGGGATGTGGAAAATCGAAATTTGTAACCGTGCGCATTACAATGGCAAAGCCGGCCTGGATAATCGCTGCAACCTTCCGGCATCGAAGGGGATTTGCTGCCGTTGCCCCTTGCGGAAGCACGCGCACCCTGCAGGAACTGACGCCGCAAGGCGGGCGAGACACCCGCGCTCCCAGGGCGGGGAAAAAGGAACGGCCCGGCTCGAACGATGATCAAGGCCGTCTCGAGCTGGGCGTAGATGGGGAACGTCCAAATCCATAAGAACAGTGGGGAGGGTATGACATGGCTTACGAAGAGATCACCTACGAGCAGGAGGGAAATGTTGTCGTGGTCACCATCAACCGTCCGCAGGCGATGAACGCGTTGACCATGAAGACGTACGGGGAGATGGAAGACGCCGTCCGTAAGGTGGAAGCGGACCATGAAGCGCGGGTGCTGGTGATCACGGGCAACGGCCGGGGGTTCTGCTCCGGGGACGATGTGAAACAGGTGATGCTCGACACCGAACAGGTGGCGCGTCGCCGGGAGATGCAGAAACTCCAGATCCGCAGACAGGCCACCCCCCTTGCGGCCGCTCTCATGAACATGGTCAAGCCGACCATCGCGGCCGTGAACGGAGCCGCTGTGGGCTGGGGCATGGATCTGGCCCTCATGTGCGACATCCGGATCGCCTCCGAGGCCGCCAAGTTCGGCGAGATCTTCGTCCTGCGGGGCCTCATTGCCGATCTGGGCGGGCTTTACTGCCTCCCCCTGGTCGTGGGTCTTTCCAAAGCCTACGAGCTTCTCTACACGGGAGACGTCATAAGTGCCCAGGAAGCGCTCAAGATCGGTCTTGTGAGCAAGGTGGTGGCGCCCGACCAGCTCTTGCCCGAAGCCAAGACCCTGGCACAGAGGATAGCGGCCAACCCGCCCCTTGCAGTGCAAAGGACCAAGGAAGCCGTCCGAAGGGGCCTTGACCCCAAGCTGGGCGCCCTGGCCGAGTACCACTCGGATTCCCTTGCCGTTCTCTTCCAGACGGAGGATCACAAGGAAGGAGCCACGGCATTTATCGAAAAAAGGCAGCCCGTGTTCAAGGGAAGATAGGAGGAAGGGGGGGAGACCCGAACCAGGGTCTTCCCCCTCTCTTTTGCCCGGGAAGCTAGGGCCGCTCACATGCCAAGGGCATTGGCCACCTTCTCGTAGTGGTAATCCGTGTCCCCCATCACGTACTCGGCAGCCTTGGCCCTCCTGTAGAAAAGCCCGATGTTGAACTCTCGGGTCGTACCCACGCCCCCGTGAATCTGTACGCCCCTTTCCGATATGAACTTGTACTTCTCGTTCACCTGCGCCTTCAGGGCCGACGCCTCCAGGGTCGCGTCCATCCCCTCGTCGATCATCCACACCACCTTGTGCAGGTAGTTGATGCTCGTGTCGTAGGCCAAAAGCATGTTGGCCATGTAGTGCTGGATCGCCTGATACCCTCCGATGGGCTTTTCGTACTGCACCCGCTGCTTGGCGTAGTCCGCGGTCATGTCGATCGCCGCCCTGCACGCCCCCAGCATCTCCGCGCACTTGGCCGCAATGGCCTTCTGGGATATCTTTTCCAGTAGGTCCCATCCCTTGCCTTCCGCCCCGATAACCGCGCCCTTGGACACCTTCACGTCCTTGAAAACCACCTCGCACGTGTTGTCCATGGCAATGGTCGGCATCTTGGCGATGGTGATCCCCGGCGCCTTGGCATCCACCAGAAAAAGGGTGATCTCCCCCGGCCCCCCTGTCCGGGCCGCCACGATCAGCTTGCCCGCCACGTTGGCGTCGGACACGAACATCTTGGTGCCGCTCAGCACATACCCGTCTCCGTCACGCTTCGCGGGCATGTTGATCCCCGTGGGCAGGTAGCTGGCCTCCTCTTCGTACTGGGCCAGCGCCATGATCAGCTTGCCGCTTGCTATCTGGGCCAGCAGGGTCTTCTTCTGCTCTTCCGACCCGCCCTCCATGATGGTCAGGCCGCACAGGACGACCGTGGAGTAAAACGGGCTCGGGAAGGCGGCCTTGCCCATCTCCTCGCAGATGATCGTGAGATCCATGAACGGATCACCCAATCCGCCGTAGGCTTCAGGAATGTGCAGCTCCATCCACCCCAGCTCGGCCATCTTCTTCCACATCTTGGCCGAGTACCCCTCCGCGCTTTCCTCCAGTTCCTTCACGGTCTCAAAAGGACACTCCTTGGCCA
>Ga0209270_1000760_pt1 | contig 58539 bp, 50 predicted proteins | sample MTBAKSrepl1MetaG_FD_187456 | JGI IMG/M metagenome (GOLD analysis project Ga0209270, IMG submission 187456) | Enrichment culture microbial communities from Arthur Kill intertidal strait, New Jersey, USA, that are MTBE-degrading - MTBE-AKS1... | ecosystem: Environmental > Aquatic > Marine >... | reverse complement strand
ATGGCGGGATAGCTCTCCACACCCAATACCTTGCTCGTATGGGGGTTTACCGGAAATATCCTCCTCTCTTTTGACCGGAGCAGGTTCTCAAGGATTGTCCGTCCGACGGCGCCTTCCTTCTCAGTTGCGCCGATCAGGGCTATTGTTTTGGGATCGAACATCACCTGTATGTGGCTCATTCCGCTGTCCTCCTTTGCTATTTCCTTTACGGGGGCTTGCGTAGCGCCCTCCACGAGCGAAGTTCCACCTACTGAGTGGGTAACCGGCAATCAGCGGGATCAGATAGATCTGAAAACACCTTGCCGACCCATGGCCGCTGCGGGGCCTTGGGCCGGGCCCGAGCAAGCGGTACGATCAAGTCTATGACAGGGCCGTCAAGAGCCATAGGTGCACGAGGGGAATAGGGATGCGGAGGCGATGGCCGGGGGTACGATCTAACGCAAATGATGAATTCATCGGATCCGATCATCAGTCCCAGGGTGGGTTTCGAAAAACCCTCCGCTCGCGCCCGATGTCTTCAGCAGCCGGCTCAGGGTGCCGCCCATGATCTCCTTGCCATCGCAGTCGGCCCGTTGGAGAATATCGACGCCGTGTGCGTCCGCTTAATATTCTTCGGGAACAATGGCGCCGTCCACCCCATGATTGGCACCGTGCTGATGCTGTTTTTCGGGCTGCCGGCAAGAACCCGATCGCTGTAAGCAACGTAAACCAGCACATTGCGCTCGCGGTCGAAGAAGCGCACGACCTGAAGCGACTTGAATACGAGGCTGCGGTGTTCATCAAAAACGCGCTCGCCGTCATTGAGTTCGCCGGCAATCCGGATCGGACCGACCTGGCGACAGGCGATGCTGACGTCACTCGTATCCTCCGCTAAGCCCAATCCACCCTTCACGCCTCCCGTTTGTGCACGGCTAATGTGGCAGGCGACACCCTGCACCTTGGGATCGTCGAAGCCATCGACCACGATCTTGTCGTTGGGTCCGAGCCAGCGGAAATTCGTGCTGACCGCGCCGGTCGTGCCGCGTTCGGGCCGGCTGAAGACCCACCATCCCAAGAGCACTATGGCCAGAAGAATTCCTGCACCGAGTATCACTCCAACTTTTTTCATGATGATTCGCCTTCCCGGGGTAAATCTGCGCTCGACCGTGGAGCTGGATCGATATGTCCCAGGGAGCTTTTCAAGCACCTGGGACCATGGGATGTAACCCCGCCAACCTTTTTTTGTGGACTCTACTGACCCACGACCTTCTTGACCTCGCCGATCTTTTCTTGAGCTTTCCCGGCAAACATTTCGTCTTGGCCTTCAGCTTCCAAGTCTGGATTCATGCATACTTTCCCGGCGATCTCCTTGATTTTTCCCTTCACCTGGTGCAACTTGCCTTCTGCCTCGTCCTTTGTGCTTGATTTCATGATATTCCTCCTTCTGGATTTCGGTTTGACTCTCTAGCGACAGAAGATTCGCATGCCGATCATCGAACCAGGCCGAGAACGCCAAATACAATGAGATAAATGGCAACGATGTAATTCAATAGTCTCGGGGCAACGAGAATCAAGATTCCCGCGATGAGAGCAACCACGGGCTGTGGCGATATACTGATTTGCATGTCACCTGGCCTCCTTTTTAAGCTCTGCATGAGCCAAGATTTCTAAAATACGTGGGTTACGATCGGGGTCTATATGTGTCATCAAACTCAGATCTTCTTTTGTTCACTATAAACATTGCGTTCAGCCGTTCCGCCGCTAAAATCGGGATTCATGCCTGATAATGGATAGCCCCCACCATGCGCGGGAGCGGAATCGTTCTGGTTTTCTCATCTGTCAACTGAATGGGGCCAAGACCGACGACTTTCTCTCTGGTCGTGTAGGTGACGCCCAGGCAAGCGAACGCCGCGATCTCCAGAGCGATCAGTATGATTGCAATGATGATCTTTGGTCTCGTTCGAACCTCCCGTCTCCTTAGCTTTAATGGGACAAGAGGGCTGCTTTACAGTTTGGGTGACCAGCTTATCCCCTCGGGCGATGTCAATATTGTGCCATCAGTACCGACAGCAACGAATTTCTTACCCGCACGAACGACTGCCCCAAGCCAGCTTTGCGAACCCGAGCTTACTGTGGCCCAGTTCGATGAATCAGGCGACGTCACGATCGCGCCATATGCGCCCACGGCCACAAACCTCTCATTACCATACGCGATACCAGAGAGATACTCTGTCGTTCCTGAATAACGCTGAGTCCATGTTAACCCGTCGTCGGACGATGTTAGGATCTTTCCGTTTGCCCCGACGGCTGTAAACGTTTCTTTGGCATAAGCGATGCCAAAGAGGTGGTCGGTAAATTGCGTGTTGCCCTGACGTGCCCAGAGGATACCGTCCGGTGAGCTGAAGATGAAGCCCATCTCGCCGATGCTGACAAAATTATTCTTCCCATAGGAAATATTCCTCAGGGCATAGGGGGTCAAGTTCGCCCTTTTGGTCCATGTGTATCCGTCCGGCGACGTGGTGACCGTACCCGCACTGCCGACCGCCACGAAGATCCCGCGTGCATACTTGATGGCCCAGAGGTCGCTGGTGACGCCGGACTGCCGGATGGTCCATGTTTCGCCGTCCCTTGAGGCTGTCACGATCGTACCGCGGGCGCCCACCGCCACAAATGTACCCTTACCGTATTCCACGTCGACAAGAGGCACCTGAGTCCCGGAATGCCTCGCAGTCCAGGTTTCGCTGTCAGGCGAAGTCAGTATAATGCCCTTGCCATACGTGACAACGTACATGGGCCTCGTTTCATCGGACCCTTGCGCTTGCGCAACGCCTGAACCTGCGAAAAACATAAAAACTGCCATAATAACCATTGATCGTACAAACATCTTTTCCATCTGATTTTCTCCTTTCTTGTTCTTCCTCAGACACCTCTTTTGATTCCCTTGCTTAACCCTGTTGTTGCAAAAGAGCATCGCCATGAAAACCCGAAAAGCGGTTCCACCAGGCTTCTGCGGCTTTAAATGAGATGGCCCCTGGAATAAACCATTGGTTGATTCAAGACCTTGACGATAGTGTTGGTTTTTGCGCTTCTCATACAGTGTTATCGGCGATCTCGATGCTCCTCGGAATGCAACAATAGGGTTAACGGTATTGGGTACGACCCGGCCGAGTCTGCCCTGCGGTGGCTATTTCCATTCCGGGGGAGGGTTCAGCTAGCATCTTTTCGAAGGAGTCAAAGGGCGCACTGTGCTCCGCGATATCTTCATTGATGGTCATACCTTTTCTGACAGCCACTCCGTTGATAAAGAAAGGTGGATTGGGTTTGAACCTTACTTCTTCGAAGGGCGATCACCCATCAGAATGTGAATAATAAGGAAGACACCGCCTCCGGCCACGCCCAGAAAACATAACATCGCGAAACCAGGATACCCAAAAAGACGAAACGAACTCTCCACCTGCATCAATAAAGCTGCGCCGATGATCAACGCAGCCAAAACCAAACCCAGTGTGATGCGATTCGCGATCTTCTGAAGTCCCTCGATGATTACGTTCTCGTCAATCGTCTCCACCTTTACCCTCAACTCGTTATGCGCGATTGCATCGAGAATCCGATTGAGGCGGCTTGGCAGACGCATCAGAAGATCTTTCATCTCCAACAAGCCCCCGAACAGGTTGGTCGGCGAGAGCGCTTTCCACACCCGCTGTTGCAGAATTTTTTCCGCATTGCGTCGAATCGAAGCGTTGGGATCAAATTTAGGGTTGAGTGTTCGACCGACCAAGTCCAGGTTCAGCAACGTTTTGCTCAACATGGTCAACTCCGCGGGCACCCGCAGTCCGTTATCACCCGAAATTTGCGTGATTTCCAGGACGACTCGCCCCACTTGAATCTGGTCGATTTTCGATCCTTGATGCTCGCTTATCAGACCCGCCACGCGCTGGCGGAACGCCTTCTCTGAAAAATCTTCTTTCAGCTCGCTGATTTTGATCGCAATGGCTGCGGCATCATCGCCGCGGCCATCGCTCACCGCCAGCAGCAACTGAATCAGGTTCTCCTGCAACTGTGGCGTGATGTGACCCACCATGCCCAGGTCAAGCAAGGCAATACGATGATCGGCCGTGAGGAAGACGTTGCCTGGATGAGGATCAGCATGGAAAAAACCGTCCACGAGAATTTGCTTCAAGTAGGCGTGAAAAAGTTCCTCGGCCAGATCTGCTCCCTTAAAATCCAGACGAGCCAAAGGGCTAAGTTCCGTGATTTTTTTCCCGCGGATGTATTCCATGGTCAACACGCGCGAGGTCGTAAAATCCTCGATCGGCGTAGGCACGACGATCCCTGGAAATTCCAGCAGGTTTGCGCCTAACGTGATGAGATTGCGCGCTTCCTGGCGATAGTCCAGCTCACGCCACAGGCTCTTGCGAAATTCATCGAGCATCTTGCCGAACTCGTAACGCTTGCCCCACTGCGTGTGCTTATCCAAAAACCCCGCGATCTCTTCCAGCGCCTCCATGTCCTCCGCGATGATTTCTCGAATTCCAGGCCGCTGCACCTTCACCACCACCACTCGACCGTCGAGCATTGCCGCGCGATGGACTTGGCCCAACGACGCCGTCGCCAGAGGTTCTGCTTCAAATTCTGAAAATGCTTTTGAGATCCGCACTCCCAACTCGCCGGAGACGATTGCTTCCACCTGTTCGAAAGGAAATGGATCGATCTTGTCCTGCAATCGTGTCAGCGCATGGATATAAGCAGGAGGAAGAAAATCCTCGCGAGTGGACAGAAGTTGACCGAGCTTGATATAGGTCGGCCCCATCTTCTCCAGGTCTTGCGCCAGTTCATCCGCCTTTGACTCGCCCGTCGTTGTCTCCACCGGTGCATCCGGTTCCAGCGCGTCTTGCAGCCCGGCATGTTTCGCAACGTCCGACCGTCCGTGCTTGATCAAAAGCAGAGCAATGTCCTTGTATCGTTTCAGGTGTTTAGGCTTTAGAAAGATCCCCATTCGTTACTCCTTGTTGGCAGCCATTCCGGTAAACTGCGTTGTCCGTGGAACTCACTTTTCTTTGGCTGGAGGATAGTGGATAGGGAAATCGGAGAGAGCCCCCTTCGCGTGTAAGGCGCGACGGGAGACTCCCCGACAAGGCAAGGGATGCACCGAGAGCAACGTTGGGCCTCTGCCCGTTAGTCGCTGGTGCGGAGAAGCACTTCGACCCGACGATCGTGCGCGAGCTGCGAATCACCAAACGCGCCCTTCTCCATCCGGGAATACGGCACCCCGGCGTTGATCAGCGCATTATAAACGGTGCTGACGCGGCGGTCACTCAAGTCTTGGTTGCTGAGGTCGGAGCCGCGTGGAATGGAGCCGTCGATTCCGAGTTTCAGGGACGGGTTCTGTTGCATGTACTCCGCTATTTCAGACACCTGGCCGTTGTCGGAACTGCTAAGGTTCACCGTGTTGGAGTCGAACCAAAAAGTCCGGTACGAAATCCAGCGGTCAACCACACCCGCGGGGCCTTGTACGCCCGTCGCTCCGATTGGGCCTTGCGGGCCCGCATCACCGGTGTATCCGCTTGAACCGGCAACCCCGGCCATGGTGACGCCTCGGGCGCCGGTATCTCCGACTGTGCCTTGCTCGCCGGCAGGACCGATAGCGCCGGCAGAACCGGTAGGACCAACCATCGTCGGGCCCTTAGCACCCGTGTCTCCGGTTACGCCTTGAGGACCTCTGGGTCCGGTTGGTCCCATTGATCCGGTAGAACCGACCACGCTAGCGCCTTGCTCCCCTGTGTATCCCCGCGCGCCTTGAGCGCCTGCGGGGCCGGCCGGACCAGTCACGCCGGCGCGTCCGACTTCAACATTTCCTGCGGGACCTATTGCGCCGCCTGGGCCTTGGATACCGGTGGGACCGGAAAGACCCTTTTCGCCGCTAGCGCCAACCACGCCAGCGCCTGGCGCACCGGTGGCACCAACTGCGCCTTGAGTGCCTTGAGGACCGGCTGGACCTTGCGGGCCGGCCGGACCAACCATGCTCGTGTACGGTGTACTCACGACAGACTTCTCAGTGCTGCATCCGGCAATCCCCCCGATGAACAGCAACACGCCGAGGCAGACTACCCACACTTTCATTGCATGACCTTCTTTCTGTGCTTTCATGGCACAACCTTCTTTTCGTACTTTCATTGCACTAACTCCATGACCTGACTTGCATAGGACTTACGATATTACTGTGTCACCGATTTCGGCACCTCCTTTCTGGGTGTGCTCATCAAGCACACCGGATACCGCACGTTTCCTTCGCCGGCACCTTCTTGGAAAAAACTTTCATTCGTATGATGCTAAGGATCATGGAAATAGTGAAATGCAACTATCCTGCCAACAGGGTAAAAATAACAGCAGACTGGAATGATCCTTTAATAACGTGGGATTAGGTGAATGGGAGGGAGCAGTCGACGAGGTTGAAACGATCGGTTCACCCTCAATATCCGGTGGAACCTCAATAAGCTGAGGGAAGCTTTGAGGGTATCCGGACAGCTTAATCTGACCTCTTGATCTCGGGCCGGAGGATCCCGAGCTTGTGCATCCTCGCTCTCAAGGTACTCGGGTGGAAACCCAGGATCGCTGCGGCCCCGTCCTTTGCATCGATGTGCCATCGAGTTTCCGAAAGGATTTTAAGAATCTGGTTTCGCTCCATCTCTTCTTGAATCTCATTGTAACCGCAGAAAGACCACACTCTGAACCTAATGTCGCTTCGCTCTTGGCATAGACTCCTGAAAAAAACAGCCTTTTTGCCCTCGGAAAACGCATCATAGGCCCATTTCAGGGGGTCACTTCAGGCCTATTCGATACGATATCAGATAGTTGCCGTGGCCCGACCCAATGCCCACAATGCCCATTAAGGGAAATCTCCTTTGAACACACTGTCACCCCGGCGAAAGCTGGGGTCCAGAGGAGTTGAAAACACTGGATTCCGGCTTTCGCCGGAATGACGGTCAAGGCATCCGCGTCAGGGTCAGGAGGCTTAACTCAACAACCACCGGCTGAAGCCGGAGGGTTGAAGTAAAGGACTGAAAGTCCGGATACGGGTCTGATAGACCCGTCAAGCTTCGGTCCTAAAATCGTCGTCCTTTTTGGGCTCAAAATGATGTTCCAGGTACGTCTTGATCATTTCATCCGTTACTTGTCCAGATGATGCACAGAAGTAGCCGCGAGCCCAAAAATGACGACCCCAAAACCTCTTGCGCAGATGTGGAAACTCTTCAAGCAATTTGCTAGACGTTCGCCCCTTGATCCGACGCAAGATCTCACTTGGCGCCATTGTAGGGGGTGCCGAGACAAAAATATGAACATGATCCTTGCTGACAACCCCTTTGATTATCCGAATTTCAAACGACTCACATGTTTGACGGACAAGCTCTCGAACACGTATTGCGACCTCCTCGGTCAGCACTTTGTAGCGGTACTTGGCTACCCAAACGAAATGATACTCGATATTGAAAACCGTGTGACTCTCGTATCTGTATTCCATACCTCACCTCCGACTTGGGGAGGCATTATACACGACCAATCGGGAGTGATAAATCTACCCATCTAAAGACGGGGGCTTAAACCTTTACTGAGACTAGTTAATAGCATTGGTCCCGACCCCATTACAACCCCATTACATCCGCAACAGCATCCCCAGGACTTTGAGCTCAAATCTGCATAAAAAGGGCAGGGCCATCACTGACCCTACCCCTGAAGAATGCGTCTGTTACGCCTGATTAGGCTTTCTTGAACCTTTTCCTAAATGCCGCCAATCCAGTCAGCCCGGAGCCAAGGAGGAGCATGGTTGCGGGTTCCGGGACGGGGGTGCCGCCATTACCGCCGTTGCCACCCTCAACGGGCACGACATTGCCGCTTTCATCAAACTCAAGGCCGCCGCTGAAGCCGGGGCCGATATAGTCGCCGGATTCGGCGAGGCAGATGTTACTGATGGTGTTGGTATCCATCGTTACCGCGCCAGTTTGTGCCAGGGCTCTGCCGTTTTCAATCGTTGCGCCGGTGTTCATGGTGATGCTCGCGAGCGCGAGAATATTTCCTGCAAACGCAGTGTCGGTGCCGAGCGTGGCGGAGCTTCCGACCTGCCAGAACAAGCCGGCATTGTCGCCGTTGCCGGAACCAAAATTAATGACATCAACCACCGAGCTACTTGCGGTCGTGAGCGTGCTTCCCATCTGGAAAACCCAGAACGCGTTGTCGTTTCCTTGGGCATCGAGAGTCAGCGTTCCCGTCAACTGAGCCGACGAGGCAAAACTATAGACGCCCGACGTGAGCGTGAGTCCACCCAGATCCGTACCAGTCAAGACGCTACTGGGCAGAAGGGCTGCCAGGGCATTGTACGCAATGGTGTTATCAGCCTGTGCCTGCTGCGCAACCGCGTCCGTTTGATGCACAGCCGAAGACCCAGTGAGCGTGATGCTCCCGAAGCCAGTGATCGGGGTGCCCGGAGAGACACCCAGATCCCCGGTGATGGTGGTCGGGCCGGTATTGGTCACAGCCGAGGCACCCAGGACCGCGAAGTCCGCCGCCGAACCCAGAATTGGCAGGGCCAATCCTGGGGCGGGGGGGTAGAGAAGCGCTGCGAATGCCGCAATTGCCAGGATCAATAAAAAGTTGTGTTTCATTCAAAACCTCCTTTTCTTGAGTTATCGTGTTATGTTGCGAGTTGACCTAAGACACCGCTGTCACTGGAAATCCTCGATTGGTCGTGACACGCGTAACTAAATGATATTCTTCTTGTGCGCACAGCTTTTGTCTCCCAATTATACGATGCATCATATAACGGAAGCTCAATAATGCAGGCTGATCGTCAGCTTAATGTCTTGCCCGTCGTAGCGGAAGCTGGCTGCAGAAAACGAAGGCGCGCTGAACGTGGCTTTTGCGTCGTTTGAAAAACCGTAGCCTTCCTTTGGGATCCCCAGCCAGTTGGTGTCAAGCTTGCCGTTCATATTTTCATCATGAATGACGGCAAGCGCGTACGTCCCCGGCGGGATGTCTAGAAAGTCGAAACGCGCGTGCGCATGCCGAATTTTTATTACCATGATATTGGTTGCGTAACGCAGAAATTCGATAGGGAAACCATCCGACGATTCAAAAAGTGCGCAAGCGACGGTGCCGGTGCTGTTTCTGATGTTCAGAACCATGATGTGAATTCCGGGGCATGATGATGATTGGGCAAAGGCGACGCCAGGAAGAATCGAAAACACCAGCACTGCAAACAATAGAACGCACCGAACCCTCATGACGACGACCCTCTGCGGACCCTTGATCGTGAAGGCCACCGTCGCCTTCGAATTGATTGACGCATTCATGATCTTGCTCCATGCCCCATCCGGGACATGTTAACGATCGCTTATTTCACGATCAGATCATTCTTCACGTTCGTCTTCTTCCTTGGATAACCTGGACCAGCACCACGATGATGGCGATGACCAAGAGGGCATGAATGACTCCTCCCATGGTGTAGCCGGTCATCAATCCCAGTCCCCACAGAATTAAGAGAATCACAAAGATGGTCCAAAGCATATTCGACTCCTTTTTAACGCCGCCCATTTTTCTTTCGGACTCTACTTCCCCACGACCTTCTCGATATCACCGATCTTTTCTTGAACTTTACCGGCCCGCTTTTCGTCTTTGCCTTCGGCTTCCAAATCGCTATTGAAACTGACTTTCCCGGCGATTTCCTTGATCGTGCCTTTCACATTGTGAAACTTGCCTTTGGCCTGGTTCTTGGTACTGGATTTCATGGTATTCCTCCTATGGGATCTCGGGTTGACTGATGGTACGTTGACGCCGATCTCCCCGTAATTTAACTACTGCCTAAGACGCGGCCTTTCTTCTCTTTTTTCCTGCTGCGGTGGGGCCGAAAAAAAAGTTCCCGGAGAACAGGTCTCCGGGAACCCACGATTACTCACGTTCTCCTCACGTTAAGCACTTTCAGAGCTGAAATTGAGCTTACCGTCCCTTCTTATTATACTTCTTGTCGTCGTGCTTGTCACAATCCCTGTCACAATCCCTGTCGTCGCAGCAACTGTTCCAGCACTTGTCCTTGCCATGGTGTTTGCCTTTACATTCCCAGCAATCATTTCCTGTAGTTGCTAACAAGCCGCCGTCCTTGCTGTATCCCTCAATAACTTTAAAAGCACCGCTTACAAGGCCTGGGCCGATGGGCTGGGAACAGCTCGTGTGGATCTTGGTGTTTTGGACACCATTTACATATAAGGTGATTTCGGTTCCGAGCGTTCCCTTCTTATCTTGACCGTTGATGGTGAATTCCTCATTGGGATTTACCAACTTTTCGAATATAATACCACCATCTTTGCCCTTCATTTCAACCCTGATCAATGCTGGTGATGCACCTTGGTACTGGAGGGTTAGCTCTGTAACCTTGCCTTTGCAGTTGTCACAGTTTTTCCAGCAGTCCTTGCCGTGGTGCTTGCAGCAGTGCTTGTAATAGTCCCTGCAATAGTCCTTGCAGTTGTCCTTCCAGTATTCATACCAGTAGTTATTCCAGTAGTTATTCCAGTAGTCACTGCATTCTTGGCACTCTTCGCAGGCGCCTTCATCCGGCGGTATGGGCGGCAGCGGTGTACTGCTGCAGACGGCGACGGCGGTGCCAGTGATCGTCACCGCGGCTTGCGCCAAGGCCTGCCCATTAAGGGTTCCACGGGTGGTCGTGATGGCCGCACCCGCGAGAATAGTTCCCACGAAATTCGAATCCGTCAGTGTCGCGGCCCCGGCGACCCACCAAAACACGTTACACGGATCCCCAACGCCATCCTTGAATACCACGTTGAAGTTGGTGCCCGTAAGAGCTCCGGTCCCGAGGGTCCCGATTTTGAAAATCCAGACCGCGTTCGGGTCGCCCTCCGCGTCGAGCGTCAACGTGGTGCCCGTGAACGTCACGGCCGCTTCGTTACAGTAAACATCCGGCGTGAGCGTGAGCGCATCACCCGTACCCGTGTAGGCAGCAAGTAGGGAACCGGTGCAAGGATAGGCAGTCGCATTCGCAAGCGCGGTGTACGCGGTGAGGAAGTCGTCGTAAGGGGTAACGGAGAGAGACCAGATAGGGTCCGTCGCGGGGTAGACCGTTCCGGCAACCGTGCCCCCGGTCACAGTGACCGCGGTAGGAGAGCCTAGATCTCCGATGACAGCGGAGCCGGTAAGGGTTACCGCCGTGCCGCCCAGGACCGCGAAGGTGGATGCATCACCCAGATCCGGCGCGGTTTGGGCCAGTGCCGCCTGGAACGGCGCCGCGGAAAGAAGCGCGGTGAAAAGCACCAGGGTAACGAGTCTTGATGTAAACCTGGTAAACGCATATGCTCGAACCAATTGATTCTTCATTTTTGCTCTCCTTTATTGTTGCGTTTCCGGCTGTTTCACGCCGAACACTTGTTATGTAGAGCGGCCTTCTGCAAAAAAAGCCAGGAAAGAAAAACTCCGCCTATTTCACGATGACTTCAAAAAGAACTCTCATGTTAGCCTTTGCTTGCTTTGAGTATATGTTCTCCGGTATCGGCTCATACATGGCCGGCCGCGTCTGGCCATATCCGATTGTAGTAAGCTTCTCCGGTGGAACGAGTCCTTCTTTCGTGAGGTAGTCATAGACAGCCTGCGCTCTTCTTTCGCTCAACTTCTGGTTGTATTCTTTCGTGCCGGAAGCAGAGGTATACCCTGCAATACGGACCTTCGCGTTAGGGTTGTCTTTCAGAAGCTGGATGCTCCTTTTCAGTATCGCCTGCGCTTCCGGTTTGAGGGTCGCCTTGTCGAAATCGAAATGGATGTCCTCAAAGGCAAGGACAACTACCGGCGCCGGTTGAGCAACGACGGCAACGACCTTTTCCTCGGCCTTCGGCTCAGACGCAAGGATAACTGCCGGCTCCACGGGCTTCGGTTCAACCCTCGCAACAGGGGTCGATGCGCGCTTTGCCTTCCCACCGAACGAAAAGACTATTCCTGCAGTAGCACTTATATTATGGTAGCTCTCTTGGAAAACTTCACCAACCATATTATCTCTGACATCGAGTCTGAGAGCGATGTTGTCCGTCAGCGAGTATTTCGCTCCAAGACCAAAAGTAAAAGTCCCCATGTCATGGTCCGATATCTTCGGACTATAGTGGGTGCCTCCGAAACCAAGAACGACAAAGGGGTTGAACTTACCATCGGGGATAAAGTGATAGACCGCATCGATATGATAAAAGGTAAGGTCCACATCATCCATGGGACTTCTGTACTGTCCTTCAGATCTCCCGGTCCTTGATTTGTCATTAACGCCGCTATTGATAAATTCCACGGCGCCTTCAATGCCAAAGTGCTTCGTAAAATTATAGCCAAGCCGTCCGCCATATACAAAACTGTCTTCCAGATTGTGGCTGTCTGAGAAAAAGTAGTAACCCCCGAACGGAGTCACTTCAAAGCTTCCTGCCCTTATCTCGGAGCGAGCAGACAAAGGAAAGAGAACAACAAGGGCAGCTACCATCAGCGCCGCACGATACATTGCTTTCATTGTACGCCCTCCTTTATGTTGTTATTAAGGTTGCCATATTTGTCTTAACGCGGATACTCCCCCTCACCCCCGCCCTCTCCCCCAATCTGGGGGAGAGGGCGGGATGAATTGAAAAAAGCCGCGTGGGATATCTCTGTGCCGAAAGAACGAGGCGTTGCAGAGAGGCAAAAGGGAGACAGGCTTAATGATGAAAAATAGCCTATCTTCCCTTGTTGCCTGCTTTCACGCCAAATACCTCATGCCTTATGGTGCAGGCACGTAAATAAGGGTGTTCACCACGGTAACCGAAGCAATCAGGCTCAACGCTCTGCCTTCCAGCGTCGTCGTTGCCAATTGGCCGGCGGTCGAGATCGTGACGCCGGAATTGGCAATGATGGTTCCCACCATGGAGCATTGATCTTCAATTCGCGCTGCAGTGCCCACGTACCAAAAGACGTTCTTGGCCTGGGCGCCGTTAATCAGGATAATGCTGCGCGGGAATCCCGGGGCACCGATCGTAAGTCCAGCCGCCGTCTGGAAAACCCAAACCGCATCCGTATCGCCCTGAGCGTCGAGCGTAAGATCCGATCCCGTCAGCAGGAATGTGCCCCCCGCGGCCGCATAGATGCCCGGGGCAAGCGTGAGCCCGCCGAGCTGGCCGGCGCCGGGATCTATACCGCCCGGCAGCGACGCGGGAGAGATGCTATTATACGCGATGAGCGCATCGCCTGCGGCAGCGGTTGCGATCGCCATTGTGGCCGCAGTTCCTCCAAAAGGACCACCGGGTCCAAATACTACTGGTGGCGGAGGAGCCGTGTAAATCCTCCCGGTCACCATTCCATCATTAAGTGGCGTTACCGTATATTCATCTGCCGTACTATCTTGGAATCCGGTCACCAAGGTAGAGGCAGCGGTGGTCCCGATATCCCCATCGATGACGGTAAGGATCCCCTGGTTGGTCATCCCGGCTCCACCCCCAAAACCTCCGAACGGTTCGGCCGCTCCAAGATCTACCGTGGCGGGACCTGCAGCGGCGGGAGTGACTGTCGTAAAGCTCCATTCATAGCTGCAGGCCATTGCGAGGTTCGCGGCGCTCTCGGCGTCAGTGGTAATGCTCACCGTATACTGGGTATCGGGCAGGAGAGCGGCTGCCGTCGTAAAGGTCGCAATCGTATCTAATGCATTCATGGTGACAACACCGGGTACGGGGATTCCGGTTAAAGTTTCGCTGACCGTGAACGTGAGCGGCGCTGTGGCCGATTCGATCGTCAGGGGGTCCATCGGCATACTGAAGTTGGCAGTGATCAATTTGCCGCCGCCGGCAACACCGGTCGTGCTGGTCGTCACATTCAGGTTGCCACTGGTAGGATTTGACGAAAGCACCGTGGGTATGGTAGGCCCCGCGTTTACAGGACATACCTGGCCTGGGATGATGGTTGCAGAGGTTCCAGGGGTGACAGGGGTGGCTGTGCCGTCCCCTCCATCCCAATTTCCGCATCCTGTAATAAAAAAAACACTCAGGATGAACATAAATACAAGATTAGCTTGCTGAGCCTGAAATCTTTTCATATAACCCCCTTTCGAAAATCATTAAATTCACGATCGTTGATTACTAACCTTCTACTACTTATCCCCTTATCCTCCTCCTTTTTTTACCTCCTTAAAAAAGCTTTCATAGCCCTTCGTCAAATGATAAAAATTCGCTTTTGGGTGAGATGACCGGGATCATAAAAATTGCTCCTTTGCTGAGCAAGTACCTTCAGGTCAAATCCAAGTTCGGATGGCCCCCGTCTAACATGGTGGCTTTCTTAGGTTGGAATCTCTTTACGTAAAGAAATCTATGGGAATGGTTCGACCGTCCATTCAACGTACTACCGATACTGCCAAGGCCTGTCCAACATCTGTTATCACTCTTCTTCGCTAGGATGCCCCGCGCGGGAGCGCGGGGAGCTTCACTGCCTGATCTTGGAGCAATGGTATCCTTTCTTGTCTTTTGAAGGCTTCCATCCATCCTGCTTATTTTTGACGAGGTGCAGTTTAGGAAACCTATTCCGTTATTATCGAGGAAAATAATGGTAACGTTGCTTTTTGCCCCTGAATGACTCGGACCAACACCACCACGATGGCGATGACCAGCAGGATATGAATGAATCCACCCATCGTGTGACTAGTCACCAATCCCAGTAGCCACAGAATTAAGAGAATCACAAAGACGGTCCAAAGCAGGATGAAGGACCCCGCCGCAAGCAGCGGGGTATCGTCTTCTCTCCTGAGACGTCATTCCGTGCTTGACACGGAATCCAGTCGGGTTTTCTGGATACCGGCTTTCGCCGGTATGACGAATTCGCGGCAAGCCGCGGGGAATGCACCCCAAGGGATTCAACTCCTTTCTGACGACAGGATGGACCCAACCATTCCTGCCGGGTGCACAACGGTATAGACCATCATTTCATAGGGCTCTTGGAGAAGGCTCATCGCCCCCCGAAGTACCCTAAAACGCTCCGAGTTCAGGTGGCTATTCAGGTTCTCCCGGGTATCCCATTCTTCAAGAATACAGAGTCTATTTTCATCCTCGATATCCTGACAAAAGTCGCAACGCCGGCATCCCTTCTCCGTCCTTACGGAGACGATCAGTGATGTAATTGTCTGGGAAAGCTCCTTTCGCTTCTCAGCACGAACCTTCATTCCTAGCATGACCACGATCATGAAATCGTATTTGCAAATGGGCTGCCAACAACCTGAAAAAAGCAAGAGTTTGAAATCATCCTTTAATAACGAAGGGTTATATTGATAGGAGAGAAGTGTGGAGAGGGGTGAAACGATTTGTTTACCCTCAATATATTGAGGGAACCTCAATATATTGAGGGAACCTTATCTATTTTCATGATAGGTTTATCATAAAAGCTTTTCAAGGGAAAACCGGTTCGCACCATAATCCTCTTATCGGTGGTACAACTTTTCGGGAAATGTTCGACACGTCACTCAGGATGAACTTTGGAGTATGAACGCGAGGGAAATCCGCTGGTCAATTTGTCGAGGCGGAAGGTTCTTCGATAGGGTGACATGACTGGGAAAATGCACTTGATGCTTTTATTTCCCTCCGTTTCCTTATCGGGGAGAGCCCCCTTCGCGTGTAAGACGCGACGGAAGACTCCCCCCGTCAAGGGATGAACCAAGAGCAACGTCGGGCCTCTGCCCGTTAGTCGCTTGTGCGGAGAAGCACTTCGACCCGACGATCGCGCGCGAGCTGCACATCACCGAACGCGCCCTTCTCGATCCGGGAATACGGCACTCCGGCGTTGATCAGCGCATTATAAACGGTGCTGACACGGCGGTCCCTCAAGTCTTGGTTGCGGAGGGCAGAGCCGCCTGGAATGGAACCGTCGATTCCGAGTTTCAGGGACGGGTTCTGTTGCATGTAGCCCGCTATTTCAGCCACCTGGCCGTTGTCGGAACTGCTGAGGTTCACCGTGTTGTAGTCGAACCAAAAAGTTCGGTACGAAATCCAGCGGTCAACCACACCCGCTGGGCCCTGTGCGCCCGTCGCTCCGATCGGGCCTTGCGGGCCTGCATCACCCGTGAGTCCGGTTGAACCGGCAACCCCGGCCATGGTGACGCCTCGGGCACCGGTATCACCGACTGCGCCTTGCGCGCCGGCAGGACCGGTAGCGCCTGCAGAACCGGTAGGACCAACCATCGTCGGGCCTTTAGCACCCGTGTCTCCAGTTACGCCTTGAGGACCTCTGGGCCCGGTTGGTCCCATTGATCCGGTAGAACCGACCACGCTAGCGCCTTGCTCCCCTGTGTATCCCCGCGCGCCTTGAGCGCCTGCGGGGCCGGCAGGCCCAGTCACGCCAGTACCTCCGACTGCAACGTCTCCTGCCGGGCCTCTTGCGCCGGTTGCGCCTTGGATACCGGTGGGACCGGAAAGACCCTTTTCGCCGGTAGCGCCAACCACGCCAGCGCCTGGCGCACCGGTGGCACCAAGTGCGCCTTGAGTGCCTTGAGGACCGGCTGGACCTTGCGGGCCGGCCGGACCAACCATGCTCGTGTACGGTGTACTCACGACAGACTTCTCAGTGCTGCATCCGGTGACTCCCCAGAGTAACGGCAACACGGCGAGGCAGACTACCCACACTTTCATTGCACTAACTTCTTTCTGTACTTTCATTGCGTGACCTTCTTTCTGTGCTTTCATGGCACAACCTTCTTTTCGAACTCTCATTGCAATAACTTCATGAGCTGACTTGTATAGAACTTACGATGTCGTCCTCCGTCACCTCCTTTCTGATTGTGCTCTTCAAGCACACCGAATCACTCATGCCTGCTTCCCAGAGACCTTCGCGGAAAAACCCTTCATTCGTATGACGCGCAGGATCATGCAGATCCTAACTGCAAGTAGCAAGCCAACAGCCGGGCAAAGGCAGGAGTCTGGAATCATCCTTTAACAACGTGGCATTAGATGAATGGGAAGGAAGCGTGGAGAAGATTGAAACGATGTATTGGCCCTCAATATTCGGTGGAACCTCCATCTTTTGAGGGAACCTTTGAGCAGAGCCGGATCTTAATCTGACTCCTTGAGCTCCGGCCGGAATAAGCCCTTGCGGACCTCTTCCTCAAGGTTTCGATGGGTCGTCGCCGCAATCCGTACATCGGCGGGGCAGCAGGATACTTCGGAGTTTCGAGTTCGCAGCATTTTTGATCCGTTTTCCGGAATCTTCTTCTATTCATTTTGGGACAGCGATGCGCCAATTGTAGCTCTTGAAAACCTTCGCACGCTTGAGGGGAGGGGAGTGTATCTAAACCATTTCTTTGTCAACTTCTTTGAGTCCGGTACGTCTAATACAATAAATGAGACGGATTCAGAGGACAAGAAGGGGATTCCTTTATCGGAACAGGGAGAGCAAAAAATATCTCCGAAAAGAAAGGAAGGACAAATGAAAAAGTATCTCCTGTTAATAGCGTTATTAATCATCCTTAGTGGGTGTGCTTTCGGGGTCTATGACGGTCGCAATGGGTTCCAAGGCGCAGTGATTGGGGTTCCCTATGCATATGGACCTTATTATCCCGATAGGCATTATTATGTAGATTCGTATGGATACACCGACAGGCATTATCCGTCTTATCCAGGGAGTTATTCCCGGGGCTATGGCTACAATAGATACGTTCGATAAGGTGGGGCCTTGTCTGTCAAAGGAAAAGACGCATCACAAGAACGAGCGATTGCTGACTCAGCTGCCACAACGCTCTCAGCCTCAAGAAAAACCTGAGGGGGGAGAACATAAAAAGTAGGATGACAAAAAGTTCAAAAAAGTTGTCCTCTTTAATATCTGTCGGCTAGTTGAAGTCTATCGTGTTTGTACAAATCTACTGCATGAGCCTCGCTTAGTTTTTCCGGTACCCTTTTAATGATTCCTCGGGCTGCAAGATGGATAGGACTGATCCGTCCGCGCTTCCCTTCTTTCGTTGCCCCTGATCCCGGCAGATTTTTTCCCGGTTCTCGGGAATTTTACCTATAAGAATGAGTTATTCCCCTATTGACCGCTGGCATTTCACTCCTTACTTGTTAGGTAAGTGAAGGATCAGTAGATCTTTCTCTTTCCTCCTGGAGCCCTCCTTAACCAAGACGCTAAGGGGGGCATCTCTTTTTCTCACACTGGTTAAGTCTCATAAGTTCACCATGGACGGCCATGGGGAACGTTCAATTGCACCTGTGTTATCATATCCGATGAGTGGGCATCATCTGCTTGCCGCTTGCCGCTATATTGAAATGAATTCAGTACGCGCCGGGTTGGCAAAGGAGGCGTGGTCATATAAATGGAGCAGTGCTGCGGCCCATATCGAGGGTCGTAGCGATAAGTTGGTGCGCGTTGGGCCTGTCGTACCTTGGCATGGCTGCGGGGATAGCCGATAGAATCTGGACTTTACAAGAATTGCTTTGTTACAAATAATCAATATATTATATGGTCAGCGAACTTGCATAAAGACCATAAAAACAGACGGTTTGACTATGCGACAGATAGGGCTGCGACTTGTCTTACGACATTCCTTCTGGCGGCAAGGCCAAATAGGCCCTGTCGGTGAGCATCCCCAAGACCTCGAAACTCCTTAAGCGGTTGGAAGTTGTGTTTGCCATATTTAAGCTCGATCTCCGAGACCTTTGGGATTAGACCGGTAAGCTCGGCTTTAAGGAGGTGATCGTATGTTGGGCTTGGGTTTAGTTGGGACGATCATAGTCATTATACTAGTCGTGTGGCTTGTAAGGAGAGTTTGAGGGATTTTTTCGCCGATCAAACAAGAGGGGTAACAGTTCAGCTTTTTGAAATGGATGGCTGAGGCCATGGGGGTCCCTCTAAAAACAGAAGAACGAAGACGCCACAGGGCAGTGTCCAGCTTTGGGCCATGGGTGAGGCGGGCGGAGGGTTTCTGGGTAACTTGCCAGCGAAAACTCTGCATGGAGGTGCCGGTGAAATCTTATCGGGGAGAGCCCCCTTCGCGTGTAAGACGCGACGGAAGACTCCCCCCGTCAAGGGATGAACCAAGAGCAACGTCGGGCCTCTGCCCGTTAGTCGCTTGTGCGGAGAAGCACTTCGACCCGACGATCGCGCGCGAGCTGCACATCACCGAACGCGCCCTTCTCGATCCGGGAATACGGCACTCCGGCGTTGATCAGCGCATTATAAACGGTGCTGACACGGCGGTCCCTCAAGTCTTGGTTGCGGAGGGCAGAGCCGCCTGGAATGGAACCGTCGATTCCGAGTTTCAGGGACGGGTTCTGTTGCATGTAGCCCGCTATTTCAGCCACCTGGCCGTTGTCGGAACTGCTGAGGTTCACCGTGTTGTAGTCGAACCAAAAAGTTCGGTACGAAATCCAGCGGTCAACCACACCCGCTGGGCCCTGTGCGCCCGTCGCTCCGATCGGGCCTTGCGGGCCTGCATCACCCGTGAGTCCGGTTGAACCGGCAACCCCGGCCATGGTGACGCCTCGGGCACCGGTATCACCGACTGCGCCTTGCGCGCCGGCAGGACCGGTAGCGCCTGCAGAACCGGTAGGACCAACCATCGTCGGGCCTTTAGCACCCGTGTCTCCAGTTACGCCTTGAGGACCTCTGGGCCCGGTTGGTCCCATTGATCCGGTAGAACCGACCACGCTAGCGCCTTGCTCCCCTGTGTATCCCCGCGCGCCTTGAGCGCCTGCGGGGCCGGCAGGCCCAGTCACGCCAGTGCCTCCGACTGCAACGCCTCCTGCCGGGCCTCTTGCGCCGGTTGCGCCTTGGTTACCGGTGGGACCGGAAAGACCCTTTTCACCGGTAGCGCCAACCACGCCAGCGCCTGGAGCACCGGTGACACCAATTGGGCCTTGCGCGCCCACAGGTCCAGCTGGACCTTGCGGGCCGGCCGGACCAACCATGCTCGTGTACGGTGCACTCACGGCAGCCTTCTCAGTGCTGCATCCGGCGATCCCCCCGATGGACAGCAACACCCCGAGGCAGACTACCCACACTTTCATTGTACGACCTTGTTTCTGTACTTTCATTGAATGATCTTCTTTCTGTGCTTTCATGGCACAACTTTTTTTCGAACTTTCATTGCAATAACTTCATGAGCTGACTTGTATAGAACTTACGATGTCGTCGTCCGTCACCTCCTTTCTGAGTGTACTTGTCAACCACACCGAGTACCTCACGCCTACTTCCCCAGCACCTTCTAGAATTCCCTTCTGATCCATAGGAGCGACAAGTTCCTACCGTCTCCTGCTCCAGTAAAAGCCGCCCCCGCCGAACACAAGGAACAACACCACGATCAAAAGAATTAACGCGCCAGCACTCATGGTTCAATCACCTCCTTGTCTGTCAAATATTTCGCCCACTAAAAATGATGAGTTCGCAAGAAGTCGTCACCCCGGTGAAGACCGGGGTCCAGGGAATCCGCAACGGCTTGAAGACACTGGATTCCGGCTTTCGCCGGAATGACGGAAAAAGGCTTTTTCCGACTTCTTACTAGTTCATCAAAAATATATTGTTTGCAAATGGCTTGCCAACAACCCGGAAAAAGCAGAAGTCTGGAAATAGCGCTTAATAACATACGATTAGATTGAGAGAAGAGAATAGTGCGGGACTATAAATGGGTTTGTTTGCCCTCCATATTTGGTAGAACCTCAATATACGGAGGGAAGCTTTGAGGAAACTCAGACAGTTTAATCTGACCCCTTGATCTCGGGCCGGAGTATCCCGAGCTTATGCATTCTCGCTCTCAAGGTACTCGGGTGGAGGCCCAGGATCGCTGCGGCCCCGTCCTTTCCCTCGATGCGCCACCGGGTTTCGGAAAGGATTCCAAGAATCTGGTTTCGCTCGGTCTCTTCCAGGGTTCTCACGGTGGATGACAACGGGGAAGAGAAAGTCTCCAGTTTGTCCGCTAACTGCAAGGTCATCCCCGGGCACAGGATCACGGCCCGTTCAATGACACTTTCCAACTCCCGGACGTTCCCGGGCCACGGGTAATCCTGCAGCGCCTTCATCGTCTCCTTCGGGATCGACGTGATCTGTTTCCCCAATTTTCTTGAAAATCGCTCTAAGAAGGCCTGGACCATCAGCGGGATGTCTCCTCTTCGCTGTCGCAGTGGTGGGACCGTAATGGGGAAGATGTTGATCCGATAGTAAAGGTCCTGCCGAAATCGGCCCTTGCGGACCTCTTCCTCAAGGTCGCGATTGGTCGTCGCCACGATTCGGACATCGACTTTAATGGTTTGGGACGAGCCCAAGCGCTCAAACTCATTATGCTGGAGCACCCGGAGTAGCTTCGCCTGCATCTCCAGCGGCAGTTCTCCGATCTCGTCCAGGCAAAGGGTGGATCCATTGGCGACCTCGAACCGGCCTATCCGCCGGGTATCGGCTCCGGTAAATGCCCCCTTCTCCCGGCCAAACAGTTCACTCTCCATCAAGTTGCCCGGCAGGGCGGCACAGTTGACGGTGATCAGCGGTCGATCCTTGCGGGAGCTCAGGTGGTGGATGGCGGCGGCGATCAGCTCCTTTCCCGTACCGGTTTCACCCAGGATGAGGACTGTTGTGTTCTGAGGTGCGACCTGTTCCGCTCGATAGAGAACATACTTGAGCCCTTCGCTTTCCCCTATGATATTGTCATGTCGCCCCCTCTTCTTGATCTCTTCACGGAAGTAAATATTCTCGGCCTCCAGTTGATCTTTCATCGTTTTGATGTCAGAAAGAGCCGTTTGAAGCTCGAGCGTCCGCTTCTCCACTCGTCGTTCCAGGTCGTCATGAGATTCTTGTAAAGCCCTTGTGAGTTTGCGTTGGGTGATATCGCGAAGGTTACACTGAATCAAGTTATGATCATTCACGCGATAGACATTACTGACCAATTCCACGTTAATTTGCCGTCCATCTTTCGTCTCAAGCGGTAAATCATCGTAGCGAACATATCCTTTGCTCTTCAATTCCAAAGAGGTGGCTTTAAATGCTTCGATATCCTTAAAGGGGCCGATTTCCCGGAGTTCCTTCCCCAAAAAATCCTCATAGGAGTAACCCAACATTTCTAACAAGAACGGGTTCACATCCAAGACTTGTTCTGTCTCGGCATTGAGGATCAATATGCCGTCTTGGGCTGTTTCAAAGAGACGGCGGTAGCGAGATTCAGAAATCTTTAGCGCCTCCTCCATCTTCTTGCGCTCGGTCATGTCCACCATTACGACGCATAGTGCACCGGGAATATGCGTGTGACCAAGAGCACTGATGGAAAATAAAGCAGGTACAGAATTGTCATCTCCGGCCTGTAAGACAAATTCCGCCGTAATATTCTCCTCTAAACCCCGATGAACCAATGCCTCAAATAATTGAAGGTCTGTTGATGAAATATATTGGTAGATTGAAGATCCTATGACTGTTTCCAGAGACCCTTTGACCATATCTGCAAAACGTTGGTTACCGTAAAGGATCGTGCCGTCGGAAGCCAGGGTGACGGCCCCTTCGTTCATGGTTTCGACCATGACCCTGTAAGGATGCTCGGCGCCCGATAGTGTAAAGACCTGATCGCCTTCCGACGTTGAGACAACCAGAGCATCCACCTCACCGCCTCGGATAGCGCGCAGGGTTTCCTCAGCTTCCAGCAGCCGCGACGTGATTTCCTGCAACTCATCCCAAATTCGCTGGCCTTTTCCAGACGATTTGCTCATTGGTTCGTACTCAGGAATTCTTGGGTTTCAGATCAATGCCTACCAGAAACCTTTCTGTATCCGACATGTCACCGATGAGCCTCCGCAGTGGCAAGGGGAGTTTTTTGATGAGCGTTGGGGTGGCAATAATCTGCTCTCCCTTGGCCAGATCGGGCTGCTGGTAGATGTCTATCACCTTGAGTTCGTAGCGGCCTGCCAGGTATTCATCACAGATTTTCTTGATATTGGCGATTCCCCGTGTTGACTTTGGGGTCATCCCTGCAACGTACAGGCAAAGCACATACTTTGCCCTGTCGTGCCTCGCTGCCGCTTTTTCGAATCCCGCAGCGCTCGTTTTCCCTTTTTTCCTCTCCATCGTTGTTACACCAAAATGGATACTTCGACGGCGGCAAACCCCGTTCTTTAGGGCAGGGTAGAAAGCGCCGCTCAGTATCAACCCTGAGCAATCCCCCGGGCTTTTGACCGGGGAAAGTCGAAGGGTTGATTTTATCATCCGGAGACAGAACGAATGTCGAGTCCCACCAGGACGCGCTCTGTGTTAGCCAGATCTCCGATAATCTTTTTAAGCGGTTCAGGAAGCTTCCTTACCAGTGTCGGTATGGCAATAATCTGGTCCCCTTTCGCGAGCTGGGGATTCTTTAAAAGGTCTATCACTTCAATGCGGTATTTCCCCACGAGGTGCTCTTCACAAATCTTCTTTAAATTAGCAAAGGCCCTAATCGATTTCGGGGTCTGACCGGCCACATATAACCGGAGATTCCAGATTTCTTCCGTCGAATCAGCCTTTGCCTTCTTCCCCTTTCCGGGTAAGGCAGCTTTCATCTTACTCTCCTTTCCCTCTTCGTTTTCGAGCGCTTCGCCGGGCTGCTGAAGGTTCCTCCTTGCGAAGATGCGCCATTTCTAAACGGTCTTCTTCCAGGAGAGCCTGTCTTTTCCGTTCTTCTTCCACCATCAAATTCAACTCTTCAGATTCCGCATCGAACTCGGCACGGAGGGCTGCAATCTTTGCTTCCAGGGCCTTTCGCTTGCGCTTCTGCTCGCGGAACCTGCGATCCGCCTCATGCCGGCGTGCCAGCTCAGAGGCCTTTTCCCCGGCTTCCTGGGCGGCCCGGGCACTGCCGGTTAATGCCTCGCCGGAACCGGTATAGATCTCGATCAGGTCAATGCCCTGGTTGGTGAGCTGGAACTCTTGAATCTGGTTGGAGTGGGCCATGCCGCGGGACTTCAAAATGTAGAGGCCCCGGTTGCGTTCACCGTTGAGTTCGATATCCCGGAGGAGAAGCCAGGTATCGATCAGAGAGGATATCTCTTCACTGGTCCGTTCAAGGCTGCCTCCAAAATGGGTGAGGTCCGTCAGGAAAGTAGAGATCTCATTCATCTTAAGATAGTCGATCAGGCGCGTTAATATGGATTTGACTGCTGATGATGTTCCCGCGGCGATCAGGTTGCTGATCGGGTCTACAATGAAAACCCGGGGGTTGAACTCCTCGATCGCCTTGTGGAAGGTGACAAGATGCATTTCAAGGCCGTAAAGCGAAGGCCGGGCTGAATGAAACTTGAGAAGCCCCTTTTTCATCCACCGGGCGAGATCGATGCCGACGGAGCCCATGTTCCGGATAATCTGTCTGGGCGATTCCTCGAAGGCAAAATACAGGCAGCGCTCACCGCGCAGGCAGGCGGCGTCGGCAAAGGTGGCCGACAAACTTGTTTTGCCGGTGCCCGCTGTGCCGGAGACGAGGATGGTGCTGCCCCGGTAGAATCCATTGCCGCCAAGCATGGCATCCAACTTGGGGACGCCCGTGGAGATGCGCTCCGTGGAAACGGGGTAGTCGAGTCCCAGGGAACTGATTGGCAGGATAGAGACGCCGCCCTCGTCGATCAGGAAGGGGTACTCATCGGAGCCGTGAGATGAGCCGCGGTACTTGACAATCCGGAGGCGACGGGTCGTAATTTGCTCCTGGACGCGGAGGTCGAGCAAGATCACGCAATCGGCGACATATTCTTCGAGCCCGTAGCGTGTCAGGGTCTTGTCGCCGCTTTCCCCCGTAATGATGGTCGTCACACCTCGGTCTTTCAACCAGTGAAAAAGCCGGCGAAGCTCTGCCCGAAGGATAGCGGCATTAGACAGCCCGGAGAAAAGCGCCTCGATGGTATCCAGGACAACCCGCTTGGCTCCGATGGAGTCCATGGCATTCCCCAGGCGGATGAACAATCCCTCCAAGTCGTACTCACCTGTCTCCTCAACCTCGTTTCGCGCGATGTAGACGTGGTCCGTTGCGATGAGACCACGCGAAACCATGTCAGGGAGATCAAAACCAAGGGTGATGAAGTTTTTCGCGAGATCCTCCGGTGTCTCCTCGAAGCTCATAAAGACCCCGGGTTCTCCCTCATCCATGGCGCCCCGCATGAGAAACTCCATGGCGAAAAGTGTTTTGCCGGAACCCGCACTGCCGCAGATCAGGGTCGGCCTGCCTCTCGGGATCCCACCCTTCGTGATCTCATCGAGACCCCGGATGCCCGTAGGGCATTTTTCAAGAACATCCACATCATGTTTTGCCTTAACCTTCGTCATCTCCCAGCACCTTTACTGATCTGAAGTAATGCCCATAAGAGTAAAATAGGATAAAGCTACTCAGTAGAATCAAAATCGTATTAAAATACATTAATTTCTGGTAAATTCAACGCCTAATTATTACCAGGTTAAATCAGGTAGTAATTTGATCTTATGTGAAGGTTAATAGGTGGGCGCGAAGGTTGGATTTTTGATTCTTTAAGCCAAGTTTTTTTCTAAGACTATTTCTATGGAATACCACAGTTTTAATGGCTATGTTTAAAAACTCGGCGATCTCTTTGGTGGATTTCCCTTCCTTAACAAGAGAAGCAACCTGAACCTCTCTGTGAGTAAGATTTAAATATTTCATTTTCAAATGATAGAGGAAGGAAGAGGCGATATTGTCAAGATTTGTTTCAATAACAATTAAGCAAGAGGCTTGATGATCAGATAATTGTGTCTTCTTCAATCTATCAATGTAGGGTAAAACAAGTTCCCTGATATTAGACAAAATCTTTTCCTCAAGTTCTATTTTTCCTTCCTCCACACGTTTCAGTAATACGTTCAATGCCGCATTGACTTGTTCAAGGTTTTCAGTTTTTGACTCCAATTCCCTCTCACTTTTCCTCAAAGCCTCTTCTGCCTGCTTGCGCTCCGTGATGTCTCGGATATTACATTGAACTAACCTTGCCCTGTCGACCAGATATATATCAACATAAAAAGTTTGCCCGGCCTTGGCTTTTATCGGAACATCATCGTAATAAAGAATGCCGCTCCTGTCCAATGTATGCATTATCCCTTGAATATCACCCATATCATGCGGGAAACCGATATCCTGAAGCTTGTTCCCGATGCACTCCTCTTTGGAATAGCCCAACATCGCCGTTACGGCTGGATTAGCATGGGTTATATTCCCTTCACGTTTTTCGAGAAGCAATATCCCGTCGTTTGCGGTCTCAAAAAGGCGCCTGTAACGCTCTTCAGATTCTATTACCAAGTCTTCCAGTCGCTTGTGTTCGGTAATGTCTTCGATGGCCAGGAGGATGATCCGCTCTTTGCCCAACATTCTTTGAATTTGCCGGGCATTCAAAAGCATTATGCGCTTGCCAATGGTAGTAAAATCGTGTTCAACCTCATAGTTGTCAAAGGTTGCCTTTTGGGGAAGGATGGTTTCCAGTAGTTGTCGCAGCTTGGGGATATTCCACTGTTTATTGCCCAGGTCATAGATAAGCTGTCCCACGGTCTCTTTGGGGGTTACCTTAAAGACTTCATAGAAGGAGCGGCTGGCGGTGACTACCCTTAAATCTTGATCCAGAGCGATTAAGGGTTCACGCACGGTGTTGATGATGCTCTCGGCGTACTCGCGGGCTTCATCTTCGAATATTTTAGTTACTTCCAGTTCTTTACGGGCTTTTTCCAGCCCATTTTCTATCCCCCTACGCTCGGTAATGTCTTCGATGGCCAGGAGGATCAGCGGAGAACCGATTTCGTTTTGAATGATACGGCGGGCATTGAGCAGCATTATTTTGTGCCCGATGCTTGAAAACACATGTTCAACTTCATAGTTATCGAACTTGTTATTTTTTGGAAGAATATCTTCAAGCAACGTCCGAAGCCTGGGAATATCCCATTGCCGGTTTCCCAGGTTATAGATAAGATTACCTATAGTTTCCTTCGGCGTTACCTTGAATGATTCATAAAAACTACGGTTGGCCGAGAGAACCCTCAGGTTTGAATCCAGCACCAAAAGAGGTTCACGTATTGTTTCCACGATGCTCTCAGTGTATTTTTGAGCTTTCTCAAAAGTTTCCTCTGCTCGCTTACGCTCAGCGATTTGAGCCTGCGATAGCTCGTTAGCCTCCTGTAAGCGCCGCCCAGTAGCATCCAGCCTCCTCCGAAGCTTTTCCATCTCAAGGAGAAGTTGCTGCTTTGTTTTGGATATTGTTTGCATAATGATCACTCCTCGTCGGATCGCTCTCAGATCTTTGATCTTCGTTTTCCACTCTCAGTAATTTTACGCAGAATCTTAAGAAAATTGCAACTCGGAAAAAAATGCGATTTGGGATAAAAGTGATGAAAAATAACCACTTGCGGCGTTATCCTCATCCTTCGTAATTCGGGCCTATTGATCGTCTCGAAATAGTATTGACGGATCGCTCCCCCTCACCCTGCCCTCTCCCCCAGGATTGGGGGAGAGGTTTACCCGCCTCTGGCGGCGCCGAAGGCGACCAGGGGTTGGGGTGAGGGGGTTTATGCGTGTCAAGACAAATATGGGAACCTTCATACTCCTATGTACGCCTATTCCTCGGCCTGCCTGCCGGTAGACAGGGATGCCTTGCAGCTGGAGTTTCTTGCTCATCCTTCGAAATTTGCTTTAACACCCTGGTGCGCCATATTATAATAATTTTTTTGGTTATAACGTCTCGAAAGAAACAATCATGGCAGGCACAGAAATCATTACTGTGGAAGGGGGGTCGGAATTAAAGGACTTCATTGACCTCCCATGGAGGATCTATGCTAAGTACCCCAGATGGGTTCCCCCCCTGAAGAAGGAGGTTCGCCGGATGCTGGATCCTCGCAGACACCCTTTCTGGGAGTTTTCCGAGCGCATCCTCTTTCTGGCCCGACGCGGTTCGAAGGCGGTGGGAAGGATCGCGGGCATCATCGATCGCCATTATAACCAGTTCCACGGCGAAAAGATCGGCAGTTGGGGATTCTTCGAATGCGCTGACGATCCGGAGGCCGCGGCGGCCCTCTTCTCTTCCGTGGAGACCTGGGTTCGCCAGAAAGGGATGACCTTCATGAGAGGCCCGCTCAACCCGTCCACCAATTACGAGGTGGGGTTGCTCATTGAGGGATTCAATTATCCGCCCGCCTTGATGATGGCTTACAACCCGCCGTACTACCCAGGATTGGTCGAATCGTGCGGTTTCACCAAGGAAAAGGACCTGGCGGCCTTTTTGATAGATGGCGATTACCGGCTTCCCGAGTGGATGGATCATCTTGCTGAACGGATCACCCAAAAAAAAGGCGTCCACATCAGGCGCTCTCGTCCAGAGGATGCGGACTCTGAGTTTGCTCTGATCAGGGAGATTTACAATGCCTCATGGTCCGGTAACTGGGGTTTCGTCCCCCTGAGCGATCATGAGATGCGGGACATTCAAATGAACGTGATGAAATTCGTGGATCCGGACTTGGTTTTCTTCATCTATTATGAGCATGAACCTGCAGCGTTCTGCGTGATCTTTCCTGACATCAACCCTTTGCTCAAGCGTCTCAACGGGTGGATCGGTCTCCTGGGTTTGCTGAAGTTTCTCATGTATCGGAGGGAAATCAAAGGATTGCGGTTGTTGATGTTCGGGATCAAGGAGGAGTACCGACAACTGGGACTCCCCATGTTAGCCTTCCACCACATCTATGAGGTTGTGAGGAAAAAAGAGAAATATCATTATCTGGAACTGGGCTGGACCCTGGAGGACAACGAGTCGATCAACTCGTTGATCGAGGAGGCCGGCGCAAAAAAATACAAGAAATATCGCATATTCAGGAAGTCTTTGTAACCTAGGTTGAGCGGTTCTACGTTCAAAGTTGATGAACTCGTAAAAAGCCGAAAACCGCCCTTTTCTGTCATTCCCGTGAAAACGGGAATCCAGGAAATTCAAAGAGTTCTGGACTCCCGCCTTCGCGGGAGTGACGACCGTGGGGACTTTTTACCGTGAAAATGCCCTCGTAGGGGAGGGGTTTATCCCCTCCCGTGGGCGGGCATAAAGCCCGCCCCTACATTTTCATTTGCGGGGTTGGCCAGAAAGTCGGTCATGAGCGTTTACGAGGTCATCAAAGTTCACGGTTGAAGACACTTAAACAGAGGCTGCCAAAGGTTCTGGCCATCAATGCAATGCCAACGCCAGCTCACCCAATGGGTGAAAGTGACCATTCCCGGACTTGAAGAAAAAAATGAGTGGCAGCAATCGATTATAACCTTTGAACCCTGAACCCTGAACCCTGAACTCTGAACCCGGAACCGATCAGTTAAGGTATAATTTTAAGAATTGAACGTATCGCCTTGCGCCAGAGGACTGGACATGTTGGCTGAGCATCGGGTTTCTATCATCGGTTTTGTCTGGCGGCCTGAGGAGATCATCCCACCGGTGATCCAAACGGCTCATCGAACAGGGAGCCGAGCCATCTTCGATTTTTCCAGGATGGGAGTGGAAGGGCTGCGTTCTTTCTTACGAAAGGCCGACCCTTCCGGCCACGTTAGGGATATCAAGATTTCTGTCCCTGCCTTGATGGATCCATCGTTGGGGCGGTTACTGAAGGCAACAGGCGTCCAAGACCTCTGGGTAGAATGCCACCCCCAGTTTTTTCAAGGAGACCCTTCCCTCTTTCTACAGCGATTGAGGGAATTGTCGGAAGGCCACGATTGCTTTCCAATCATCGGAAACTTGGATCTCCTGGCAGCGATTTTGAAGGATGGCTCAGGGTTTGGGCGCATCGTCCTGAAAGGATGCGAGGCCTCCGGATTCGTGAGCGGCGAGACGACCCTGGCTCTTTATTCACTGGTCAAGGAAATGCTGCGCACACCTTCGAAGCCTCTCGACATCCTCATCTGGGGAGGCGTCTTCACCCCTGAGGCGGCAGCGGCATTCCTGTCCACAGGGGCCACCGGGATCGTTTTCGAGAGCGTCCATTGGCTGACTGATCTGGTCGCCGTTGATGATGTGCAACGCCAGCGGCTATCCAAGCTCCGCCTGGACTCTACCGATCTGGTTGGCCTGGACCTGCAGGTTCCCTGCCGCCTTTTCAACAAGGGAAACTCTAACGCGTTTAAGGAGATCAAGACGATCGAGGACTCCCTGTACGGAGCAGAGATCACGGAAAAAAGCCGCCGTTTATTCGTCAGCCAGGTGCATGCCAGGGCCGTCCACCCTCTGGAGAGCCATTTCAGCCAGGACGAAGTCATCCCTCTGGGTGTGGAGACCGCCTTTGCTCGGTCGTTCGTTGAGCGTTTTGGGGCCGGAACCGAGCAGGCCGTGAAGGCCTTCATGGACGAGATTCGAAACTTATGCCGCCTGGCTGAGGCGAAAAAGGATTGCTTTCTGGACAGCCCTGTAGCCAGAGAGATGGGAACCGTATACCCCTTTATCCAGGGGGCCATGTCCTGGATCACCGATGTCCCGGAGTTTGCCTCAAGGGTTGCCGATGCCGGTGGATTGCCCACCATCGCCCTTGGCCTGATGGACGCGGAGGCCCTTGACCGGAGGCTGGGACGCCTGCCGGAGATCATGAGAGGGCGCCCCTATGCAGTGAATATCGTCTCTTTGGCAGAGAACCCTTTCAGGGAGACGCATCTGGCCTGGATAAAGAAACACAGACCCCGTTTTGTCGTGATCGCAGGAGGCGATCTCTCCCCCTTAAGAGAATTGATAGAACATGGCATAGAGGTCATGTATATCGCTCCTGATGAGGCCCTGTTGAGGCTCGCCCTTGAAGCGGGCGTCCGATACGTGGTCTGCGAGGGGTATGAGGCGGGCGGCCATGTGGGGCAACACAGCACCCTCACCCTCGCTCAAATGGTGCTGGATCTGAAACGGCGCAAGCCAGCCCTGTTCCAAGACTGTCGTGTGATCCTTGCAGGGGGAATCTTCGATCGGGAGACCGCATTCATGGCCGCCATGCTCGGCGCGGATGCCATCCAGATGGGCACCGCCTATCTGGCCACCCAGGAGATCGTTGAGATGGGCGCCTTGACGGCGCTCTATCAGCGGATGATTCTGAAATCCCCTCCGGGGGGAACAGTTGTTTCAGGCCAGGACACCGGACTTCGGGTGCGGTCCTTGAGGACTCCGAGAGTGGAAGCCGTCTTATCCCTGGAGAGGGAGTTTGCAGCAGGCCACCAAGACGAGCCCTCCTTCCGGACAAGAATGGAGGAGATGACCGCGGGGAGTCTCTTTACTGCAGCCCGAAGCATGGACAGGCCGGGTGGGGTGCCCCTGGATGAGCGGGCCTGTCTGGAACGAGGGCAATTCATGAGTGGGGCCTGCGCCGGCCTCATCCGTGAGGTCCGGAAGCTGCAATCCTTTCACCGCGAGCTGGCCGAAGGCCCTCTCTTGCTGTATGAGCACGCCCCCCAACCCAACGCGTCGCTATCCATGGAACCGCCACCTTCCGGAGTCGGCCATGGACTGAAGCGAGTCGCCTCCCATAGAGACGATCATGAAAGGGTTGCCATCACCGGGATGAGCCTCCTCAATGCGCTGGGGAAGAGTCCGGAGGAGGTATGGGCCGCAAGCCTGGCCATGAAGAGCGGAATTACATTGGTTCCGCCTTCCCGGTGGGATCACGAGCGTTTTTATGATCCCCGGCCGTACGTTCCGGACAAGACCTACTGCAAGGTGGGCGCCTTCCCGGACTTTCATGTCTCCCGCAATGAACTCGGGATTCCCCCCCATGATTTCCGGACCATGACCGAGGCCACAAGGATCACCATGTGGCTGGCGGACAGGGCCATCCGGGCGTCCGGCATCCTGGAGTCAAACATCCCACGTGAGCGAATCGGGGTCATCATCTCCCAAAACTCGGGAGAGGCGGCGGGAACTCTAACCGATATGATCATCAGGGAGTACGTTCACGACATCCTTGGCGCTATCAAAAGGGCCGTTCACCTCACGCCGGATCAGCAGAGCGCCATCGAACAGGAGGTGAAGTCCGGACGCATGGCCCCGGACGACACCACACTCCTGGGCCGACTCAACTGCGCTGCGGCCGGCTTCATCTGCAACCGGTATGGGTTCATGGGGCCCAGCTATTCCGTCTCCGCAGCCTGCGCGACCTCACTGGTCGCACTTCACAGCGCCATCCAGATGATCCGGAGCGGCATCATCGATGCCGCCATCGTCGGAGGGGGCGAGGATCATCTTACCCATTTGCATTTTCTGGAATTCTCCGCCCTGGGCGCACTTTACGGGCTGTCCGGACAGGAAAGACCCGCTCAAGAGACCTCCCGCCCCTTCGATGCTGAAAGAGACGGGATGGTCCTCGGCGAAGGCGGGGGAATGATCGTCATCGAGCAGGAACGCCTGGCCCGCGCAAGAGGGGCGCGTGTCCACGCCGTCATCACCAGTATGGGAGCGAGCAACAACCATCTGGGCATGGTGGAGTCCACCAGTGTCACCCAAGAGATCGCCATCCGCGCCTCTTTCCGAGGGATACCCTATGGGCCCGATGCAGTGGACCTGGTGGAATGCCACGCCACGAGCACCCGGCAAGGGGACGTGGAGGAGGTCCGTGCCCTGAAGGCGTTCTGCCATTCCTCCCATCGCACCGTGATCACCTCATTCAAATCCCAGATCGGACACACCCTGGGCGCCTCGGGCATAAACAGCCTCATTCGAGGGGTCACGGCCATGAAGGCGGGGGTTTTTCCTCCCACCCTCAATTATATGCATCCAGATCCGGAAATCGACTTGAAAGGATCGGGTCTCCTCATCGCCCCGGAGCCGCTTGATTGGAAGGGCAGGGACGGCCGGCCAAGAAGGCTTCAGGTCAACGCCTTCGGGTTCGGAGGTTCCAACTACGTTGTGCAGGTGGAGCAGGCCATGGATGAAGTGGATACGATCCTGGTCTCACCGGGCAGAGAACCCGGTCTCGATCAAGAGAAGGGGGGTGGCTCTCCCACGCTCCAGGGCGTCTCTTTCTTCCGGACTGAGATGGACGGCCGTAAGTGGCGGATGGCTGTTGTGGCGCAATCCGAAGAGGAGGCGCTCACGGTCATCGAGAGGTCAGCCTCCCTTACCGAAGCCGGAATCGTCCCACACCATGCGCTGAAGTCGTCGGCGCACCAGGGAATCTTCATGAGCCGTGAGGATCTGCCGGCCCTACCGCTCGCCTTGGTATTTCCCGGACAGGGGTCACACTATGGAGGAATGGGGCGGGATCTCTACGAGTCCTTTCCCGTCATCAAGGAGTCGATGGATCGGGCTGCAGATGGAGCGGACTTCGACCTCCTTCACTTATTGTTCCACGATCGAGAGGACAACCTTCAGAAGACCCGGTGGCAACAACCTGCCATGTTCGCCATGGAATACGCCATGGCTCGATACCTCACCGCCCTGGGGATCCACCCCGTGGCCATGGCCGGCCACAGTTTGGGCGAACTGACCGCCTTGTGCCTGGCCGGTGTCTATTCCCCGGAGGACGGGTTTCGAATCGTGAACAAGAGGGCCCTCTGCATGGACAAGGCCGCTGCCATGAACGTGGACCCTGGCGTCATGGCGGCCGTGGACGCCCCCCTGGATCTGCTGAAAGAGATAATCCAGGGACGAGAGGATGTCCACATTGGCAATATCAATTCACCGAGCCAGATTGTCCTGAGCGGCAGCACCGAGGGGGTCAAGAATCTTAGCAAAAGACTGAAGGAAATGGGATACCGGGCCACCCTCTTGCGGGTCAGCATGGCCTTCCACTCTCCTATCATGAAGGTCATCCATGATGAGCTCGAGGCGTACATTGCCTCCATTCCTTTTCATTCCCCGCAGATTCCCGTCATCTCCAACACGACCATGGCACCCTATCCGTCAGATCCCAGCGAGATCAGACGAATCCTGATGGCCCACCTGGAATCTACCGTCCATTGGATGAACAATGTCCGGACCCTTTGGAATGACTGCGGAGTCCGGGTCTTCGTGGAGGTGGGCCCCGGCGAAACATTAAGCAATCTCATCGCAGACACGCTTCCTGAACCGGCATGTATCCAGACGTGCCTTCCTTCCGCAGAGGGCCTGACCTACAAGACCGCTCTTGCTCAGCTCTTCGTTCGAGGGCATCTGAAGGTCGAAGGAGAACCGAAGTTTGTTCTTCTCTCTGCATTCAGAAAAACTCCCGAATCTCACCGAATCGCCCCAGCACCTGCGTTACGAACGTCGGAACTTGGGCTTGTAGGCTCCAACCCGGTGGAGAGGATCATTCAAAGGGAAATCAACCGATTCTTGATAGGTCCCTTCGGCCGCTTCCTTAAGCCCAAGATCCTGGAAGCCATCCGCCAAGAGCTTGACCCAACATTCCAAGAAGGCGATCTATCATCCGTTATCAAATCCATGCTTGTGGGTTCCGGGCTTCCCGAAGGCCGGAAGCGGATCTCTCCCGGGAAACCGGCATCCCCGCCTCTCGATCCCACCCCTTCCATTCCGGGACAGGCCTCACCTGCCCTCGGTGAGGCGCCTGAGGGCCAGGATCTTATGGAGAGACTTATTCGAATTATCATGGATGCTACAGGATTCAATAGGAACGAGATCCAACCCGATATGGATCTCAGAAGGGACCTCTCCATCCGATCCAGCCGTCTCCCCATCATCATGGATGCTGCGGAACGCCAATTCGGGATCACGATTGAATTGGAGGATTTTATAGGCGTCCGTACCGTGAAGGACATCGCAGAGAGGATCTCCAAGGTTATCGCCAGGCAGGGAAGTACCAGCCTGCAGCCGGCCACCAAGGCTGTTGACCCCGACCCAGTGCGGGATGAAATCCTGAAGTCCTCAGAGGATGAGGCGATCTTAAAGCGGCTCGTATTCAACCACGCCACGGTAGAGTGGGCGGCCTCTATTCCCATGGAATTGAGCCCGGGCGAGTCAGTCCTCCTTCTCACACCTGACAGGGATGACGGGATTGCCGGCAAGGCAGGGGAAATCCTCCGGCTGGATCACGGGGTTGACACGTTTCCAATGCCATTCATGCAGGGGAACTTCGGTCCTGGCGAAGAGGGCCACGACATTCGAACCGATGAAGGGGCCTCCAAGGCTGTAGATAAAATAGCGGCCCTGTCGCCCCTTTCCGGGGTGGTCATCACCCTCTGTCAAGGCGGGTCGGGAAGGTTAAGAGGCATGGTGGATGTTTCGCGGCTTCTCAGGGGACTCTTTCTCCTCCTGAAGGCATTTCTTCAATCACCGGCTAAGAAATTCGTGGTGCTAATCCATTCCAGGGAGGATGCCGATACTCCGGTTCGGCTGCTGGCGGAAGGGATGCTCGGACTTTTTCTGAGCGCAGCGCAGGAATACCCATCGGTCCAGTTTCGCTCATTGGAAACCGACAGGGATACCGACCTTCGCGTTGCGCTGCGCGGTGCTCTGGACCGAGGATGCACCGTGGTGGAGACCATTCATCATGATGGAAGGGTCTTCACTTCGGCGGGGAACCTAGCCCTGTCGGTCTTCGGGGATTCGTCAAGTCTGAATCTGAGCCCTGGAGATGTTGTTGTCATGTCAGGGGGCGCAACGGGGATCAGCGCCCACCTGGCCCGCTGCCTTGTGCCTTTCAGGCCCCGCCTGGTCTTTCTGGGGAGGACCCCTCTCGTTCCAGGCATCAAGTTTGACCACAGGGCATCGGAGATCGCTCGGACCCTGGCAGATTTGCACTCCTCAGGGATTGAGGCAACGTACCACACCTGCGATGTGACTGACCCCGAGGCGGTCCGCGCGATCATGGGTGAGGTGGCAAGCCGTTATGGCAAGATCGACGGGATCATTCACGGCGCCGGAGTCATCAGGGACGGTCCCCTAAGCCAAATGACCCCGGAAGATTTCTCCATGGTCACGGACGTCAAATTTCTCGGGGCTTGGAATCTATTCTCGGCTGCGGAGGGGGCCGGTTTGAGGTTTTTCGTGGGCCTCTCCTCGGGGGCCGCAATCCAGGGGAATCCCGGCCAGGCCAACTACGCCGCAGCCAACCGGATGATGTCTGCGTTACTCAGAACCCTCCGCCGGAAAAACGGCGCCATCCGGTTCAAGGCTTTGATGCTTCCCCCTGTCGAGGGGGCAGGCATGGCCGAGGATCCCGAGGTCCGGGAAGTGATGAAGCGGAAGGGCGTGGCGTACATCCATGTAAATGAGCTTGCGGGGTTGTTCTGCCGAGAGCTCTTTGTAGCCCCGGCCGAAGACGATTGGGTGATGTTTATGAGAAGACTGCCATCCGTGAGGACGTCTCTGCTCAATGATGCGATCCGTCCTTCGCTCAGTGGAGAACTGGATGGAGGCACCGTGTCCTTCGGCCCGGAGGACTTCCCCATGGTAGAAAAGATCTCTTGCCTGGACATCCGCCGGGAAGAACTGGAGGCCTTCAGATCCTTCTCCAGGGAGAAGGATCTTTGGATCGCGGATCACAGGCCCTTCAAGTTCGTCAAGCATCCTCTGGTCTCAGCCGCCATGGTTCTGGAGACATTCATGGAAGCCGCCCGGATCTTGTATCCCCACCTGCAGGTGCGAGGAGTTCGCCGGGTGCGGCTCATGGACATGATCCAATGTCCTCCCGGGGTTCCACGGCCTTCCAGGATCTCCTGCCGCCGAGCCGGCAACGACCTTCGGGAGGTATGGTGCGAGGTCTCTCTCGCAACACAAGAGATCTCCCCCGCCGGGAGATTGACCGACCGCTTCACCCCGCACTGCAAGGGCCAAGTGATCCTTGATGGCGGGGATGGGGGAGGACGATATCTCGGGAAGGGGCTCCCGGATTTTCCTGTCCGGCTGGACGAACTGCGGACGAGGCCTATGAATCATAAAAAGGTGATCAAATGGTACAAAGACCGCAGTGGCCTCGAAGGCAGGTATCGCGTGGTGGAGTTCCTTGACGGTGCAGGTCCAGGGGTGGTGCGGGGCCGAACCACCTACCGGGAGACAACTGATTTCGCAAACTGGCGGAACGCACGATACCAATACTCTCCCTACCTCTTCGAGGCCCTTTTGCAGCTGGTCGGCTTCCACATCGCTGCAACGGACCCATCGGAGCGACGATCGATGATTCCCATGGAGATCGGGGAGATGAGGTTTTTGCGAAAATGCCGGGCCGGGGAACAGATAACCCTGGAGGCCCGCATGCGGGCGCAGGACGGGGAAGGTCTCTCCTGGGACGCGAGAGGGATTGACGATCAAGGCCGCACCATCATGCAGGTTCATGATATGCGGATGCACTGGGTTTCGGACTGAGAAGCTGTGAGTAAATTGAATTTTGGCCGTCACCCCGGTGAAAATCGGGGTCCAGCGTCTTTGTAACTTCTTGAAACTTCTGGATTCCGGCCCCTTCGGTGAACTCAGGGTCCCGAGCACGTCGAGGGACTTCCGCCGGAATGGCGGAAAATGGTGTCATACGCAACTTTTCACGGCTTCTGAGCCTTCAGCGCTCGGAAAGAAAGGTGATCCGAAAAGATGGGGGTGGATGTGGCAAAGGATTGCCAAGGATTAACCGTCCATGCCGTGAGTTTCGTTCATCGAAGGGGACCTGTCTTCTATGCATCTTTACCATATGGGCCATGTGCCACCGAAACCCTCAAAGGATGTGGGGCGAACGGGGCGGGGGGACAAGCACCGACTCATTTCCACCCTGTGGGATCACCTTGTGGCGATGGAAAGTCCTCTTTGGAAAGGCTATCAATCCTCCAACAGAGCTGCTTTCCCAATTCAGGTGGTCCGCGGCCTGCTTGGCAGGCCCCATCTCCGGTTGGGAGGCTATCGGGGTCCTGCCATCTCCTTCAGCGAGGGTGGAGGAAAAGTCTGGGCCGCTCTCTGTGGAGATGAGTCTGATATCGGCATCGATGTGGCAGGGACCGATGAATTCCAAAGACAATACCCCTTTCACCGGGTCTTCCATGCACGAGAGCTTCAACAGGCCTTGAGGTTGGCGGGCGGAGATTTGGAAAAGGCATCCGCCCTGCTCTGGTCTATCAAGGAAGCCGTTGTCAAGGCCCTGGGATGTGGATTCCACCTCGTGGATCCGCGGCAAATCACCGTCTATCCATCGACAGGGGGGGCGGTAGGGGGGGACGGCGGGTATACCTTTCCGGTGGGCTTATCAGAGAAGGCCCTGGTGCGGTTTCCCATAGCTGCCGGCCGGTCCCTGTGGGTACGTTCGCTTCCCCAGAGGAAGATGTGGCTTTCCATCGCCCTCTTGAATGGGCAACATCGATAAGGCGATGTGTTGACTCCTGTGCCCTATGGAGGCAAAATGCCGATCCATGACCAAAGAAACTGAATACGCAATCGAAGTCGAGAAACTGACGAAGCGCTACGGGGATTTACTGGCGGTCAACGACATATCCTTCGCCGTCAGTAAAGGTGAGGTGTTCGCCTTCCTGGGCCCAAACGGCGCCGGCAAAACCACGACCGTCGAGGTCATCGAGACGATCCGCACGCCCACGTCCGGAAAAGTGACCCTTCTTGGGATGGACGTCACGAAGAAGAAGCACGACATCGTCCCCCGCATCGGCGTCCTCCCGCAGGGGTTCAGCTCCTTCGACAGGATAACGGTCAGGGAGACCATCCAGTACTACTCGCGGCTTTTCAGCTGCAGGAACAGCGATGTCGACGGGCTGATTGAGCTCGTGAACCTCAAAGACAAGGCTAAAGAGCAGTACAAGGACCTCTCCGGGGGCTTGAAGCAGCGCCTCGGAATAGCGATTGCTCTCGTAAACGACCCCGACGTCGTATTCCTCGACGAACCGACGACAGGGCTCGACCCCCGCGCAAGGCACGAGGTGTGGGAGGTCCTGCTGGGCCTGAAGAAGAAGGGGAAGACGGTATTTCTCACCACACACTACATGGAGGAAGCGGAGCTTCTTGCAGACACGGTCGCCATCATCTCGAAGGGGAAGATCATCGCCATGGGCTCGCCCGGGGAACTCATCGAAAGCAACGCGAATTACCTGGCCCTCACGCTAATGTCCGTCGATGAGGAAGTCTTTGAAATCGTCCGGAAAATTGGCTTCGAACCGGTCCATGACAACCACCGGAACATCAAGGTCCGGTTGGAGCACACGGACGATGTCCAGAAGATACTGAACGCCATCAAGGAGGGCGGGGCTTCGTTCCTCGGCTTGGACGTTCGCAAGCCCAACCTGGAAGAGGTCTTCCTGAAGCTCACCGGCGAACCTCTCCACGAGGACCCCGCCGGGGAAAGGGGGATGCAATGAACCTGCACGTCGTCGGCGCAAATATCGCTGTGAGCATCAAGAGCTTCTACCGCGACAAGACGGTCGTGTTTTTCAGGATTGCCTTCCCGGTGATCCTGATACTCGTGTTCGGCACCATTTTCATGGAAAGAGACAACGAAATCTTCGATCTGGCTCTGCAGGATCTCGACCAGACAAAGGCGTCCGCACAGATCGCGAAGGCTATCGGTCTCACCGGGAGATTCAAGATTACCCAGGTCGCCCCTGCCTCCAACGCCGCACAGTATGCCAAGGACAACAAGCGGAACCTTGTCCTCATTATTCCCGAAGGCTGCGAAGAGTCCTTGACGCACAGGATGGGGCTTGACGACCCCAATGCTTTCGTTTCCCTCACGGCGGTATACGACCCGAGTTCCTTTGGGGTGACCACCAAGATGCAGGTCCTGAACATGGTGCTTGCCGGGATAAACCAGAAAATGTCCGGAAAGCCGCCGTTCATCAAGTTGGCAGAGACATCGATACTTGCAAAGAAATACCGTTTCATCGAGTTCTTCGTCCCGGGGATCATCGCAATGGCGGTGATGACAGCGAGCCTGTTCGGTGCGGTGAACGTAAATGCGGAACTCCGGCAGAAGGGCGTCATCAGGAAGCTGTCCACCACCCCCATCACCCGGACAGACTGGATCCTATCGAACGTCCTGTACCAGTTCATCCTCGCGGTTCTGGCCACGATTGTGATGTTGCTGGTGAGCTACGGTGTGTTCAAGGTCAGCCTTGAGATCAATGCTTGGCTCCTGGTGTTCGTTGCGCTTGACGTCTTCGCGTTTGTCGGGCTCGGGATGATACTCACCCGCTTCGCGAAGGAGGCGGAAAGCGCCGCCGCCGCGTCAGACGCCCTCATGTTCCCGATGATGTTCCTCTCGGGGACCTTCTTTCCGGTCGAGATGATGCCGGAATTCCTGCAGAAGTTTGCCAAGGTCCTGCCTCTCTATTATGTGAACGAGGGGCTCCGGGCATCCATGGTATCTGTTGACAACATGGCCGCGCTGAGATACGCAGCGGTCATAGGGATTTTCGCCGCCGTGGTCTTCGTTCTTGGCATGATGACCACCACATTGGGCGAAGAGGCAACATGATTCTCAATGCACGGGACAAGATAACCAGGTGTTTGTTGTCATTGGCCAAGACTCCCTTGATCTTTTATCCGTACTACCGACACCATCTTCCATTGCCCTCCGAGATCCTGATCGAGAATACGAACTGCTGCAACGCGCAGTGTGTCATGTGCCCTCGCGAGACGCTAACCCGGAAACGCGGCTTCATGGAGTTTGGATTATTCGAGAAGATCATAAGAGAAGTGTCCAGTGTGAGCCGGAAACCCGTCGTACATTTGCACGGGTTTGGAGAGCCGCTGTTGGATGAGTCCTTGCCGGAAAGGATCATGCTCGCAAAGGCCTACGGGATAAAGCATACCTATCTTGTTACCAATGCTTCGTTACTCTTCCCCGAGACAGCGAGAAAGATCATTAACGCGGGATTGGACACGATGAAGATCAGTTTCTACGGCACCGACGAAGAATCATATCGCGCCACCATGAGACGGCTGGATTTCAAGGTGGCCCTTCGCAACATCCGGGAGTTTGTGAGGATAAGGAAGGAACTGAATAAAAAAACTCCGAAGTTGATCCTTCAATACCTGCCCCAGGAAACCAATGGGGCCAAGACAGAGGTGTTTCAATCTCTGTGGCGCTCTGTCCTTGACAAGAGGGCGGGCGACTGCCTGAATTTCAGCTCTTTGGACAACTTTGGAGGCGGGAGGACTTACAACCCTGTGGGAGAAAGGATAGTGTCCGTCTGTTTTTACCCCTGGGCAGCCCTGTCGGTGCTCTGCGACGGCAGGGCCGTTACCTGTTGCGTGGACTACAATGGCGTTCAGGGCGTAGGAGATCTGAACTTCCAGAGTGTCATGGAAATCTGGAATGGGCCTGTGTTGTCCTCGATCAGAAGAAACTTTGGAAAGTTGGACTATAGAGGGTTTCCGGCCTGTCTTTGCTGCGACTGGGTACGCAGGCGGTAGGCGAATGCGAGGAGTGCGGGAAGACCGTATCGTGTCTTCTGCCCCGGGAGAAGGACTGTCGTGCGCCCAGGCAGCGGCGGGAGGTGCGCGATGAGAAAAAGAATATTCTTCATATGTGGTTCGATGAATCAGACGACCCAGATGCATCAGGTCTCCGAGCACCTTCGCGAGTACGAGCAGTCCTTTTCGCCCTACTATGTGCACGGCTTTGACGAAATTCTGCGAAGATTCGGGTTGATCGAGTTCACGATCGCAGGGAACAAACTGGCGGGACGCTGCCGGACGTATCTTCAGAATCATGGCCTCCCCATCGACTACCAGGGAAAGAATGGGCCCTACGACCTGGTGGTTACCTGCACGGATGTGTACCTCCAGAAAAACATTCGCGGCAACAGGATCGTACTCGTTCAGGAGGGGATTATCGAGCCGGATTCCATGATGTTTCGTCTCGTCAAGCGCCTCCGATTCCTTCCTCGATGGATGGCGGATACGGGGATGACCGGTCTCAGCGATGCATACCGGGCTTTCTGTGTCGCAAGTGAGGGTTATCGTGATTTTTTCATCCGAAAAGGCGTGAGCCCCGAGAAGATCGTCGTTACGGGACTACCCAATTTCGATGACTGCCGGCGATATTGCACCAACGAGTTTCCCTATAGACATTACGTGCTGGCCTGCACGTCGGCGCTGAGGGAGACATTCCGCGGCGAGGACCGCGGGGCCTTCATTCGAAAGACTGTGGAGATTGCCGGGGGCCGGCAACTTATCTTCAAGCTTCACCCGAGCGAAAATATCGAGCGCGCCACCCGGGAAATCCGCCGGCACGCGCCGGGAGCCATGGTGTTCACGACCGGCAGCGCGGAGGAAATGATCGCGAACTGCGATGTCCTGATTACGCGATTTTCGTCGACTGCATTCGTCGGCCTTGCGCTCGGTAAGGAAACTTACTCGGACTTCGACATGGACGAAATGCGTCGGCTGATGCCTATTCAGAACGGCTCGGCTGCCTTCAACATCGCGAATGTCTGCCGCCGGTTTCTCGAAGAGGACTGAGTAGCAGCCGAGGAGGACAGAGAGCGTTACTGCCGGATGTGCGACCAGGCGTATGAGGAACTTTCAGACTTTATTCCTATTCCTCCATCTTCCTGGCAATGAGAACTGCGTTTGTTCCTCCAAAAGCGAAAGCATTTGACATCACGGTATTCACCTTCACCCCCTTACGGCCAATATTCGGAACATAGTCGAGGTCGCACTCCGGGTCAGGTTGGTCCAGGTTAATCGTTGGGGGAACGGCTTGATTTTTTATCGCAAGCAGTGAAACAACAAATTCAATGGCGCCGGCTGCTCCCATGGTGTGGCCATGCATCGATTTTGTAGAACTGATGGGAATTTTGCAGGCATAATCGTCGAATACCTTCTTGATGGCCTGTGTCTCCAATAGATCATTCCACTGAGTTGCCGTCCCATGAGCATTGATGTAGTCTATATCTTGGGGCGACAAGCCTGCCTCTTTGAGCGCTTCCGCCATCGCTCGTGCCTGCCCTTCGAGAGAGGGTCTAGTGATATGACCGGCATCAGATGTGGAACCATAGCCAATTAGTTCTGCGTAAATCGGTGCTCCCCGCCTTACGGCCCTTTCCATCTCCTCAAGCACCACCACGGCAGCACCTTCCCCCAGTACGAAACCGCTACGGTTATTGGAAAATGGCTTACAGGATTTTGATGGGTCTTCAGGGTCTTCGACAGCAAGTACCCTGAGAGATTCCCAGCTTCGGAAACCTCCATAGGTCATAAAGGCCTCGGCCCCTCCTGCGAGCATCACGTCAACATATCCATCTCTGACTTGTCGGAAAGCCTCCCCGATAGCGTTTGCCGAGGAAGCACAGGCAGTGGATAGTGTCAAACAGGGTCCTGAGAGACCATACTCTATAGATATATAGGAGGCAGAAGCGTTATTCATCACCATGAGGACTGTGAGTGGTTTTACCCTGTCTGCGTTATGCTTAAATAGATGATCGTATAAATCCTCTATGGTACTTCCTCCGCCCATACCGCAACCGATATATACTCCCGCTCGCTCTTTCTCTTTGGCATCGAGAGATGGTTCTGAATCTTTCCAAGCTTGAGAGGCTGCAGCTAAAGCGAATTGGTTGACACGGTCCATGGTGGACACCTGTCTCTTGGTAAAATAGTTGAAAGGATTAAAATCGACTTCAGCGGCAATCTTTACTGAAAGCAGACTTGAATAGGCTGAGGAGATTCTTCTGACTCCAGACTTGCCGGCCATGAGATTGGAAGAGAAATCATCGATATCATTCCCACAAGGGGAAATAATGCCCAGCCCTGTGACGGCAACTCTCCGTTTCATAAATAGAATCTCCGTATTCAAATTGAGCTTAATGATGACTTGAAGACTCTATGTTTTGTTCCGAGATGAACCGGTCCACAGCATCTACCATGTCCTGTATCGTTCTTACCCTAAATTCTTGGTCAGGAATTCTAATATTGAATTCATTTTCGATATCAAACATGAAATCGATGATATCGAGAGAATCGAGGCCCAAATTTTCGAGCGTCGTTGTGGCCGTAACTTGTTCAACCTTGTAGTCATAGTGGGCTAAAAAAAGCTGCTTCAGTCTTTCCAATGTGGTAGCCATGAACGTTCACTCCGGTCTCGAACTTGCTTCTGCGATCCTAGAGGAAGGAAAGATTGCTATCTCGTCACGTCTTCGGTTTTCGTCAGATCACACCCACCTCTCTTCCCGCCTTTTCGAAGGCGTCCAGGATCTTATCCAACTGCTCCTCCGTGTGGGTCGCCATGCAGCTTGTCCTGAGGAGTTCTCGTCCCTGGGGGACTGCAGGGCTAATGACCGCATTGACAAAGACCCCGTTTTCGAAGAGGAGCCTGCACATCTCGTAGGTTTTCATGGTGTCTTTAATAAGGACGGGAATGATCGGAGTTTGGCTCATGCCCGTATCAAACCCGAGTTTTTTATATCCCTTCAGCATCTTGTGCGTATTTCTCCAAAGCCGGGCCCGTAATTCGGGCTGTTCTTCGATGATGTCCAAAGCGGTACTCACCGATGCCGCCAGGGATGGGGGGAGGCTTGCGCTGAATATCATCGAGCGAGCAAGGTGCCTGATCCAATTGATCACGTCCGCCCGGCCTGCGACAAAGCCGCCGATTGCGGCAAGGGATTTGCTGTAGGTTCCCATGATAAGATCCACTTCGTTTTCCAGGCCGAAATGCTCCGCAGTTCCCCGGCCTCCGTCTCCAAGAACGCCGATCCCGTGGGCGTCATCCAGCATGATCCTCGCCCCATAGGCCCGGGCCAGCTTCACAATGGAAGGCAGATCGGCCATGTCGCCTTCCATGCTGAAGACGCCGTCGACAATGATCAATTTTTCTTTTCCCTTGGTTCCTTCGAGAGCTCTTTCAAGAGCTTCCATGTCGGCATGCCGGTATTTCTTGACCTCGCCGAAGGAGAGGCGACAGCCGTCCATAATGCTTGCATGATCGTACATATCGATAATCGCCACGTCGTTTCGGCCCACAAGAGCAGAGATCGCTCCCAAATTGGTTTGGTAGCCGGTTGCAAAGACCAGAGCAGCTTCCTTCCGCAAGAACCTCGCCAATTTCTTTTCCAGGTCTCCGTGGATATCAAGATTCCCATTGAGAATCCGTGAACCGGCACAGCCGGTACCATATCTTTCAATGGCTTTGATCGCTGCTTCCTTCACTCGGGGGTGGTTGGTGAGTCCAAGGTAATTGTTGGAACCGGCCATGATCACCCGCTTCCCCTCCACCACCACCTCGGAATCCTGCGGGGATTCGAGTTTGCGAAATAAGAAATAGTGGCCGCTTCGCTTCAATCCGGATTGATACTCCGTGGCTCTTGCGCACTTTTCAAATAGATCCATCGAATTACGCCTTTCTTATCTCACAGCCATCTTTCTTTCTTGTACCATTCAAAGGTTAATTTGGCTCCCTCCGAGAGTGGAAATCTTGGTTCAAAGCCCAAGAGGGTTTTGGCATTTGTGATGTCGCAAACCCAATTTTTCTGGATCATTTCCTCTGCTTTATCCCTGTTAAGAAGCAACGGCCTCCCCACAATCTTGGAAAGATATTCTGAAAACCAGGCGATGCCCAACAGCATCTGTTTGGGAACCCGAATGCGATAGGCCCTTATCCCCATGGCCTGTGCAACCACATCCCCGATCTCCTCCATCCGGTAGTCATTGCCGTCGGAGAGAAAAAGAATCTCTCCGCTCTTTGTCTGCGTCTCAACAGCCAATAGAATTCCTTGTACAATATCTTCCACGTAACAGAGACTGAGATGTTGGTCCGGACCTATAGGACAAGGTTTGATCTTTCTGGAGAGGCACTTGAAAAGGGCAAAGATATCTTTGTCTCTTGGCCCGTAGACAGCGGGAGGCCGAAGGATGAGAACGGGAAGTCTATGAGCAGGGGTGAGAACGAATTCTTCCCCCGCGCGTTTGCTCCGGCCATAAAAGGAAACCGGTTCACAGGAGTCTAACTCCTTTTTTTTACACCCATTTCGACTTGGTCCTGCCGCTGCTTGGCTCGAAATATAGATGAATTTTTGAAGACGAGGATTATTTTCGAGACAAGCGTGGATCAGATTACCCGTTCCCAAGCCATTTACTTCAAAATAAGTTTCCTCTTTGATCGCCTTGGTCACACCTGCCAAATGGAATACCCAATCGACACCCCTTACCGCCTTTTCCAAAGAGGTCTCATCATTACAATCGCCATGAACGAATTCGATGGGAAGACCTTTCAGCCACTTCGGATCGCTGGTTTTTCGAAGGAGACAGCGGACTTGCACTCCTTTTCGAATAAGCGCTTCTGTCAAATGGCTTCCGATAAATCCTGTGCCCCCGGTGACCAGAGCTTTCAATGAATTTTTCTTCCTGACTTGTGAAGTTTTTCACTCCCCCTCCCTCCTCCCCCTTGATGGGGAAGGGTGGAGGGGGGAACTTTACTCATTTTATCTTTTTTCTTAGGATTGTCAAAGAGCGTCCAATTTAAGAATATTTTAGATTTGTTTTGCTTAATGATGCACATAAAGCGGCACGTAGGAGGGAGTTTACTTCAGATCAAAAGGGAAGAGGAACCTCTTCATATTTTTTGAAAAGGACGGAAGCGTTGACACCTCCAAAACCCGCTGAGATCGAAAGGGCAATCTTGACTCCATTTATCTCGTACTCCTCTCTGCAAACACCTCACCTTGTACGGCAAAGGCCTAAATGTTTACGTTCGTCTCCGCCCCTGAATTACTTGGATCAGCACCACGATGATGGCGATGACCAGCAGGGCATGAATGACTCCACCCATCGTGTAGCCGGTCATCAATCCCAGCCCCCACAGAATTAAGAGAATCACAAAGATAGCCCACAGCATGTCCGCCTCCTTTCTAACTCGACCAAAATCTTTTGTGGAAATATATGTTTACGTGAAAAAGCCAGCATGCCCCACCCGGAAGGGCAAGCGCCACCTGAAGGGAGGGGAGGGGATGAATGGCCATGGAGGTTTGGGAACGGATAGGCTCCAATCCTCCATGGCTTTTTCGAAGCCTTCCTTAATGCTCTAGCCCGAAGATTCTCGTGCCAATCATCGGATTAACCCGAGAATGCCAAATACAATGAGAAAGATGGCAACGATGTAATTCAATAGTCTCGGGACAAGGAGAATCAGGATTCCCGCGATAAGAGCAACCACCGGCTGGGGCGATATACTGAGTTGCATGTCACCCGGCCTCCTTTCCAAGCTCTGCATGAGCCAAGATTCCCCAATTCATGGGCTACGATTGGGGGTCAATGCGTTTTACCAAACCCTTCGTAGGGGTGGACCCGGTTCTTTGCTCATTTCAGTTTCATTTCTCTATCCTCATCTTGGTTCCAGCACTCTTTGGACGGTGCTTTGAAAATCATCGAGTAAGAATGGCTTGAATATTACCGAGTCGATGGGCGCGCTTTTCATCTTCAAAACAATCTCCCTATCCGCACCCGTCATCAATACAACCGGCGTGTTTGGGGACCTTTCTTTAATGCAGTGTGTCAAGCTCCAACCGTCCATGACGGGCATCTCAAGGTCGGTCAAAACCAAATCAAAAGAGTTCTTGAGAAACAGAGAGAGAGCTTCAGCGCCGTTGGCGGCAAGAGCCACCTCAAATCCCATGAAATCGAGGATCCTGGAAACAACGTGCTGAATGTTCTTGTTATCCTCAGCCACCAGGATACGTCTGGATATTGCTTGCCCTGCGTTTGTGGATACAGATTTTGTCGTCTCTTTCTTGGTCTCTCCCATCCCACACCTCCTTTTGGGAACCATGATGTTTCCAACCCAGGTCCGTTCACCTGTATTCCGGGTTCCGGGACCCCGCCAAGTGAACTCCTCAACGGAAGAAGGGCGTCTTTAGGAGGGGTATCTATCTTTCCCATGGGGTCGTCTTGCGCACTCACCCTCTCCGGATCCATAAGGTAGAGGCAGCATCCTGAGCACTCCAGGCTCCAGGGGACTTAAGTGACTTGCTCGATAATAGGGAGACAAAAAAGTATCATCCTCATTGTATGGACATTATTTTTCCTTTGCAGCAGTCTGTCTATAGGGGGATCACTCATTTTTCTGGGTGAAAGTCCCGAAGAATTGGGAAAAGCCGCGATGGGCAATTGGGGTGACCCAGTGCTGAAGCCTTTGAATCAACTTGCCTGGAAATTTCTCTGGACCTGCTCCTGATGGCCTCTTCTGGGGAAATCAGTACGAAGGTGCGGCAGAACCCGAATCTCGGGGGGTCAGGTCACAATCTTATAGGGGGTTAACAGGCAAGCTCATCAAGTACATGGAACGGGCGCTAAACCACCGGCCAGAATTAAAGATTGGGATGTCCCAAAAATAACGAAATAATTGATTGTGGATAGGAAATTGTGATCTACTTAAAATTACAACCGAATAGAAATCAGAGACAATTGACTTACCTATTTCGCAGGCGCAAATAGAGATTCTTTCTCCGATACAACAAGAGTGATCGTAGCGTCTAATCTATGAGTCACGAAAATGGTTAACGCTGATGGCTTCTGACCATATTCCGATGGTTGCCGAAGTGCGTATCTGGACCCAGGGCGAGTCGAAATAGTTCTTATCTGGATTGACTTTTTCAGATTTCTCGGGGAGATCCTAATGAGGAGAAGGAGCGGGGACCTGCGAAGTGAACTCATTGATGAAGAGCTGTTTCGCGCAACGGGGGCATCTCTGATAAACGGGAATCATCTGCGCATTCTCCGGGATGCTCAGGAAAATTACCCCGCATGGGAGGCGGCGATTCAAGGGGCGCGAAAGACGATTCACATCGAGATGTACGTTATCCATAACGATAAGACCGGGCGTCATTTCCGGGATCTCCTGGTGGCCAAGGCCCGGCAAGGGGTTAAAGTCCGAGTCATCTATGACTGGTTCGGCTCCCTCAGTCTTTTGGGACGGTGGATGTGGAAGCCCCTCCGAGAGGCAGGGGGGGAGGTTCGGGTTGCCAATCCGCCGGGAATGAGCAGCTTTTTTGGGTGGTTCAGTCGTGATCATCGTAAATTGATCACCATAGATCGTTCGCAAGCTTTTATATCCGGCCTTTGTATTGGAGATGCCTGGATTGGGAATCCAGAGAAAAAAATTCCTCCCTGGCGTGACACGGGGGTGGAGATTTGCGGCCCGGCGGTAGCCGATGTCGAGGCTGCCTTCGCCGCCGGGTGGAAGTCGGCGGGAGGATTGATTCTCCCTGAAGAACTTCCCCGGAGGGAGGACTTGCCGATGGCAGGGTCCGTATCTTTGCGCATTGTACCGGCCTCTCCGGAAACGACGGGAATATACCGTTTGGATTTGATGTTGGCGGCGACCGTGCGTCAGACGTTGTGGTTGACCGATGCCTACTTCATTGCCACAAGCCCTTATATACAAGCCCTCCGGGCATCGGCCATGGATGGAGTGGACGTCCGTCTGCTGGTGCCCCATGGGAGCGACATCCAATGGGTTGCCAACTTTTCGCGCACGATGTATCGATCGCTTCTGGAAGCGGGTGTCCGAGTCTTCGAGTGGAACGGATCGATGGTTCATGCCAAGACAGCGGTTGCGGATGGACACTGGGCTCGGATCGGTTCCACAAACCTTAACATTTCCAGCTGGATTGGCAATTGGGAACTGGATGTCGTCATCGAAGATGAAGATCTCGCCCAGAAAATGAGTGAGATGTTCCTGGAGGATTTGGTCCAGGCTACCGAGATCGTAATCGGCAGACGAGACAAGGTTCGCCTCATCCAACCTCTCTCGCGGAGGAAGAGATTGAGGGTAGTAAAAGGAAGCGGCAGGGGTGTGCTTTCAGGTGTGGCCCGCATCGGAAGTGCCCTGAATGCTGCGGTAACAGGGAGAAGAATCCTGGGCCGCGCCGAATCCTCTTCCCTCCTGAAATTCGGTATGTTCATTTGCTTTCTGACGTTTGTCGCCTTCTATTTTCCCAGGATTATCTCCTATACCCTCGGCGGGTTACTGGGTTGGACCGGGTTTTTTATCCTTGTTAAAGCGATTCGGCTGCGTTATCGAAACCAAGATGAAGAGGCGGAGAAGATCGAGCCCAAGGAAAAAACTTCTTCAGGTAAGGCTCTATGATATAGAAGGCCATAGGCGACCAGGGTATCGAAGCCTGTCCTGAGCTTGTCGAAGGGGGTGAACGGGACTTTTTACGAAAGCATCAAATAAGGAATGAGAAATATTCAGACCTTGTCTATTTAGGCGGCGGCTTGATCACATCCTTGGCCCCTTTGATTGAAGTTATCAGGGCATGCCTTACGGTCTTGGATGCATGTGCCCCAATTTTATCACCAGCTTCAATAGCCCCAGTGACTGCTTCCTTGGTTGCCGCACTGATATTGGTGCCGGCCTTGGTTGCTGCCTTGATGGCTCCCTGAGTGGCTGCAACAGCAGTCTTGGCCACGTCTGCCCCTACATCTGAACTCGCTTTCACAATTCCATAGACAGTGGCCTTCATAATCATGGATAAGTCTCCACCGACTTCGGTTGCGGCCTCGATTGCTCCTGACACGATCTCTCCCCCTCTTTTTTCAATGGCCACCGTGAAATCGCCTACTCCCTCGGTAGTCACTTTCACCAAATCAGCAGTCGTCTCCACAATGGCTTGTGCTTTCTCGCCGGTGCTCTTGAGGGCTCCAATAACTGCTTTTTTTGTAACTCTGCCAATCGCTGTTAATGCGCCTTCCACCATTTCGAACCTCCATCCCAAGGTTGTCGTTACACAATCAAGACTGCCGCCTCCGGTGGGGCCAGGCCGGCGAGAACCATGAGGCTCAGGCGGCTCCCATGCAGGAGCTAGTTCTTCTTTCTCGAAAAAAGCAGGAGCGCGCCGCCGGCCACGATTCCCCCCACGCCGGCCCAGACCGGGACGTTGACCCTCTGCTTGTCCTTTACCGACAGCTCGACGGGGCCAAGCTTGGCCTCATGGGTGTTCTTGGTGTAGCTGAAACCGCCGTACACCAGCGCAAGGATACCGGCCACGATGAGCACGATTGCCGCAATTTTGGTTGCATTCATTACGTTACCTCCTTTGAAAGGACCGTTTGGAGCAGCCCGATTTGGCTGTCGCAGTGAACGCCTTGCTCAAAGGATGATAGAATTGCGTCCATCTGATTTTCGATTTCGCGGCGCCTTTCGAAAGGCATTGAAAAAAAGATCTCAGGCTTTTCGAGAAAGGCGATCACAAAATCGGCCAGGTCCGTCCCAATGCCGGCCAATCTCATAAAATCAGATTTGGAACCGGCGCTCCCGCTCTCTTCATTCATGTCTTCACCGTGTTTTGCCATATCATTCAACAGATCCCGGCCCTAATTGAATTTCGAAACCGTATCGTGATAGGCGGCCTTGACTTCAGCCCAGGTTTTTTCCGCACCTCCTTTGACGGCTTCCCATGCCTCATCCCCGGAGGTCTTCAACTCCTGAAACTTCGTCTTGGCCTTATCCTGTTTGTGCTCCAAGGCCTCGATGGCTCGGTAGTAATCGATCTTCGCGTCTGCCTTGGCATTCTCCGCCTTGGCTTTGAGCAGAGCGATCTCCGCGTCCCATTCCTTCAACTGGGTATCGAACTTTTCCTCGTATGCCTTTCTTTTGTCACTCATGGGACCCTCCTATTGGCTGTAAGTTCTGTTTCTCATCAGCCTTTCTTGTTTATTCTCAGATACCTTTTTGGCTCTTCTGTTCAGCCTGGTGCCGTTATTTGACGATCAGATCATTCTTCACGGATTTTACTCCGTTGACGCTGCGGGTGATTTCAACCGCCTTATCGATGGCCTTTTGAGAGTTAACGAAGCCGCTCAGTTGAACGGTGCCCTTGAAGGTTTCGACACTGATCTGGAAGGATTTGAGAAAATCATCAGCGGCAAGCAGAGATTTGACCTTGGTCGTAATCACCGAATCGTCAACGTATTCCCCTGTGCTTTCCTGGGTGGATGTCGATGCACAGGCCGCAAAGGCAACCATCACCATAAGAAGGACAAAATAGCGGATAACCATATTCCTATTTTTCATAGCACTTACTCCTTTCTGTAGATCCCGCACCTAGTCCGGCAAGGATCCAAATGATTACGTTCGTCTTCGTCCTTGAATCACTTGGACCAGCACCACGATGATGGCGATGACCAAGAGGGCATGAATGACTCCTCCCATGGTGTAGCCGGTCATCAATCCCAGCCCCCACAAAATCAAAAGAACTACAAAAATAGTCCAAAGCACGTTCGTCTCCTTTCGAGCATTACGAAAATCTTTTTGCGGACTCTATTTTCCTACGACCTTTTTGACCTGGCCGATCTTTTCCTGCGCTTTCCCGGCTCTCTTTTCGTCTTTGCCTTTGGCTTCCAGGCCGCGATTCATGGTAACTTTTCCGGTTAGCTCCTTGATCTTACCCTTCACCTTATGCCACTTGCCTTCCGCCTCGTCCCTTGCGCTTGATTTCATGATATTCCTCCTTCTGGATTTCGGTATGACGCTCTAGCGACAGAAGATTCGCATGCCGATCACCGGATTAACCCGAGAATGCCAAAGACAATGAGATAGTGTTCTCTCTTTGCAGCAGTCTGTCTATAGGGAGATCGCTCATTTTGTTGGGTGAAATCCCCGTGAGGCGGGAAAAGGTCCCGAAACTTGGCATTCAGATCAGGGTTAAGCTCCGGGTACAGGAGGAAGAAATGCTTTCGGGCTTCGCTTTTATTCTTGCGCTTTTTTCAGGGCCAGTTCAGCCAGGAATTCGAAAACCTCCATGCCTCGGATATCGGGAGGTTCCTCGCCTCGGGCATATTGCATGACCCTAGCAAGGTCTGAATCATTCTGGGGTGAAAAGGTTCCTTTCTTCAGGCCCAGAGACAGGTTCTCCTCGTTGAAGAGAATGAGATGTTCGAAGGTGGGAGTAGCGCCACCGTTGAGCTTTGACCTGGCAAAGCTCTGGAAACCCGGCTCCAGCACCTCAAGAGACAGGGGCCGGAAATCGAGCATTCCAAAAAACAGATCCAAGGACTCCTGCACTCGGTCAACGGATTTGTCTTCCATACCCCGGCGCGCATCCTCCAGGAGTACGGCTAAGTCATCCCCGGTATAAGTGAGATCCAGGAGCGCCAGTGCATTGGCGTGTATCCTCTTAAGTGACTCCTTCCCCTTGCTCACAAGCACATCATGATGATTCATAATCTTCTTGACATTTCTAATGCTGAACATTTGCTGCCAGTAAGGGCTTTTTCGCAGGGTGACGTCGGCCACCGTAGTGTGGTAGATAGGCAATTCATTGTCAAGGACCGCCACCTCCATAATCTCGCCCTCCAGGGGGCGGATGTAGAGGTGGAGATCCCTCACCTTCTTGTGCTCAAAATCGGTTATGGCGAGAAGTTCCTGGGTAAGAACCTTGTCCAACCAGCGCTTTCCCGGAGGCTCTCTGGTTGTGGAAACGAGTTTTTGCAAGAGTCTGTCGAGCTTGATTTTGGCCTTCAGGTTCTCTTTAAGCGACATGGCGCCGATCTCCTCGTAATCTCGTATTTTCTTGCTTGGAAAAAGCATGAGTGTGATGCGGCACGCCCTTGAGGGGCTGAGCGGTCCCGTTGACGGCAGGGCCCATTCTTGGTTGCGGCTGTTCAGAGCCTCACTCTCAAATCATGGTGTTCAAGCGAATCTGTGCTTATCATGCGCATTTCCGGCCTGGCCCCCTGATCGAGCTTGTGCCGGCAATTACCGCAAGCCCAATAAGGCCAGGACTCCCTGACTGCATGATCCAGACAACCCTTATACAAAGGGCAAAACACATTCCTCTCTCCCTTCCTTTGCAGCGGCTTGCCTACCTGATTCATGAGTCACCTCTCTTGACTTTCATCGCTCTATCCTCCCCATTTCATCGCCGGGCTTCCATGTTCCCCTGTTCTGCACGCCAGGGCCCCTTGCACTTTCCTTTGAAAATCTTCTACTTTGAACGGTTTGAATAGAATTGAATCAACAGGCCATCTTTCCACCCTCTTCAGAACAGTCTCCCTGTCCGCACCCGTCATCCATACGACCGGCATGTTTGGCGACCTTTCTTTAATGCGGTGTGTCAGGCTCCAACCGTCCATGATGGGCATCTCCAGATCGGTCAAAACCAAATCGAAAGTGCTCTCGAGAAAAAGAGACAGGGCTTCGACGCCGTTGCCGGCAAGAGCCACCTCAAACCCCATGAAATCAAGGATCCAGGAAACGAGATTCCGAATGGCCTTATTATCCTCGACCACCAGGATTCGTCCGGCTTTTGCTTTCCCTGATCCCATCCCACACCTCCTTTTGTGAACAATGATGCTACCAACCCATATCCGTTCACTTGCATTGCGGGTTCCGCGACCCCTGCAGGCGAACTCCTCGACACAAGAAGGCCTTATTCAGGAAGGGTATGTATGAATCATCTCTCACTCCCCTGGAGGCAGCACCATGACTACGTCAGTCTCCAGGGAGAACGTGAGTGAATTGCTCAATAGTCAGGAGGCAACAGAGCCTGGAGAGGGTTTGTTGCGATATTGTTGTTTCTTTGCACCAGCCTGTCTATAGGGAGATAACTCATTTTTGTAGGGAAATGTCCTATGAGGCGGGACATTATCCTGAACCGCCCGATTATTGCTGACCCGACACCCCATAAAACGTGACCAACCGCCTGTCCATTGCCGACGCTTCACATCGAGGGACTCTTTCTTGACAAAAAGCACGAGAGGACCTAAATCCACCGTCCAATTCGGAGTTCTTTATGGGAATCAGAGGCTTTGGAGATGTTCCTTATCACCAGCAGGGCGTCAGATGTGAGGCGCCGAGGAGCGACGACTGAGGCGTATGGAGCAATACGCCGCAAGGAGGAGAGATCGAAGGCAACGCACCAGATGATGATTTGATGGTGGATGAGAGAGGAACGCACCATTTGACTTTTCTGAAAATTGATGCAACAAGCTAAATCAAGCCCTGCGAGCAATCTGTCTTTTCATTTCTTTGCTGCCGGCTTTCCGGACACTTGTCGTCATCAGCACGAGATCCGTTCAACCTCTCACCCATTCGGAAGGTGACAACATGGATATTCTTCAAAGAGCCAGGAACATCATCATGACACCGAAGACGGAATGGCTGGTCATCGTCGCTGAAGAACCGAACACCGCAGAGATCCTCAAGGGATACGTGCTCCCTCAGGACAAAGTCGTCGGGTACCTGGTTGTCTCGATCATCATCTTGATCGTAACCTACTGGATCATCAGTCTGATCCTGACATCCATTGTTTTCAGTATCTTTGGCCTGAGTGCGACGAGCATGATGAGGAACCTGTAGGGTTCTGAGCCAAAAAGGATCTTCCCGGCTCTCCTCACTGCTTTTGATGCTGGCTATGGACGAAGAAAGGAGAATGACATGGAAGGAAAGTGTGCGTGTTTTTTCTGCAATTTTAAGTGTCCTAGCTGCGAGAGCCTTGACGTATCTCTGACAATTCAGCCTGTTCTCAAAGCTGACAACAGGTATGAAGGTTATATTCAGTTTAGGACAGCCGGGCTATTCAAGCCACCGGCTATGCCGGTGGTACTGACTTGTTAACCGATTAAGGCATGCCCTCTGGGGTATCCTGGACCTTTTGGGTTTTATGGAGTTGCGACGTTTCGTTAAAGTGCAGGAGGTCATTCTGCAAGTTGATCTTTTTCTCTATCTCCAGCACCTGGAGAGTAACCTTCATTACGGCATCCGGGTTGAGGGATATTGAGTCAATTCCCTCTTTCACCAGAAACTCTGCGAACTCAGGATAATCGCTTGGCGCCTGCCCGCATAGTCCACTGTGGCGCTTGTTTCTTCTTGCTCCTTGAACGGCCATGGAAATCATTCTCATCACTCCGGCGTCTCGCTCGTCAAAATCATGGGCGACAAGCGCTGAGTCACGGTCAACCCCCAAGACGAGTTGGGTGAGGTCATTGGATCCGATTGAGAAACCATCAAACAGCTTACTGAATTCATCAACCAAAATTACATTATTTGGAATTTCGCACATAACATACAACTCAAGTCCATTTTCTCCTCGCTTCAGGCCATGTTTGGCCATCTCAGCTAGGACTCTCTCACTTTCATCCACTCTCCGACAAAACGGCACCATAATGATGAGGTTGGTCAATCCCATATCGTCTCGAACCCGTTTCATCGCCATGCACTCCAGCATAAAGCCCTCCCGGTACCGTTCATTATAGTACCGGGAAGCCCCCCGAAATCCCAACATGGGGTTTTCTTCTTTCGGTTCGAAGTCCTTCCCGCCTATAAGACTTGCGTACTCATTCGTCTTGAAGTCGCTCAAGCGCGCGATAACCGGTCTCGGATAAAATGCCGCGGCTATGGTGCTTATCCCGTGGGCCAGCTTTTCCACAAAGTACTCCTTTTTGTCCTCATAGCCGTATGTAAGGTCGTTTATCTCATTCTTCACTGCCTCATCCGCTATCCTTTCAGGGTGGATCAAGGCCATGGGATGAATCTTTATGTAGCTGTTGATGACAAACTCCATGCGTGCGAGCCCCACACCATCATTCGGGATCTTCGAAAGAGAAAAAGCCTCTTCAGGATTGCCAAGATTCATCATGATCTTCGTTCTTGGCCGTTTGAGGTCTTTGAGGCTGAGTCTATCCACATGAAACGGAAGGATTCCCTCATAGACTATCCCCTCATCACCTCCTGCGCAAAAAACTGTGACTTCCTGGCCACTAACGATTGTTTCCGTGGCATCTTCGGCCCCGACCACAGCCGGAATGCCAAGTTCACGGCTGACAATAGCCGCGTGGCAAGTCCTTCCTCCCCTGTTCGTCACGATAGCGGCAGCCGTCTTCATCACAGGCTCCCAATCGGGAGTAGTGCCGTCGGCCACAAGCACCTCCCCAGGCTTGAACGAGTGAAGACGGGCTACATTCGAGATTACGCGAGCTTTGCCGTTCGCAACTTTCTCTCCTACGCGCTTTCCCCTCGTTAGTATCGAACTCTTCTTGTCAAGGTAATAGGTCTCAAGAACATCCATGGCCTTCTGCGACTGGACGGTTTCAGGCCTCGCCTGAACAATGAATAAGTGTCCATCTTCTCCGTTTTTTGCCCACTCGATGTCCATGGGGCGAGAGTCACCCAATTTCCTTGAGTAGTGGTCTTCTATAGCCATCGCGTAACCCGCCAACTCCAGTACCTCGTCATCGGTAATACAGAAACGTCTTCGGTCAGCCTTGGGCACTTCCACGTTTCGGGTTAGGAACTTTGAAGTGCCGAGGCCGTAGATCATTGTGATCTCCTTGCTTCCAAGGACCTTCTTAATGATAGACCTGTGGCCGCTTCTGAAGGTTGGCTTGAAGACGTAGAACTCATCAGGGTTAACGTCTCCCTGGACAATGTTTTCTCCGAGTCCGTAAGATGCCGTAACAAAAACTACATCACGAAAACCGGTCTCCGTATCGAGAGTGAACATCACGCCGCTCGTAGCCAGGTCAGAACGCACCATTTTCATGATGCCTATGGAAAGAGCCACCTCGAAATGATCGAAGTTATTGTCGATACGATAGGATATCGCCCGGTCTGTAAACAGCGACGATAGGCACTTGCTGCAGGCCTCTCTCAAGAGGTGGTATCCGTGCACATTCAGAAAAGTCTCGTGCTGACCGGCAAACGAGGCGGAAGGAAGATCTTCGGCCGTGGCTGAGCTGCGCACCGCAACCTCTGCGTCAGAACCATACTCCTCACAGAGCTTGTCGTAGGCAGCCTTTATTTCAGACCACAGGTCATCAGGAATGCCGGCGCCTAAGATGAGATCGCGCGCTCTTTGGCCTCGCCTAGCGAGGTCTAACACATCGGTTTTATCGAGCCCCGCCAGAGCGTCCACGAGTTGGTCAAGTATGCCTGCCGATCTTAAAACATGCCAGTACGCCTCGGCAGATACGGCAAAGCCGTTGGGGATTCTGACTCCTTGCTGTGTAAGTTCGGTATACATCTCTCCCAGCGAGGCATTCTTGCCCCCAACAAGGGGGACGTCCTCAATCTTGATCTCTTCGAACCAACGGACATATTGGGGGCGGGGTCTCATTTGTTATCCTCTCAAAAGCATTTCCTATAAATCCCCTCAAACACCCGGCGGCAACCTGCCGGATGCATTAATACATGTCTTCTGATGGCATAGCAGGTCCCGAAAAGTTATCTTTTTTGGGCTTTTCAGCAACCGCCGCCTCTGTGGTCATAAGAAGGCCGGCCACAGATGCCGCGTTTTGAAGGGCAAATCGCGTGACCTTGGTCGGATCCACGATACCGGCCTTCATCAGATCTTCGTAACTTCCTGTTTCAGCATTGAATCCAAAATTCTCTTCACCTTCCATCACATGCTGAACCACCACGGATCCCTCAAAACCGGCATTGTTGGCGATCTGCCTCGTCGGCTCTTCAAGGGCACGGATAATGATGTTTGCGCCAAGCTGTTCTTCGCCCGCGAAGTTGGCCTTCTTAAGAATCTTCAGGGCGCGCAGATAGGCAACGCCGCCACCGGGAAGAATGCCTTCCTCCACGGCTGCGCGAGTCGCATTGAGGGCATCTTCAACCCTGTCCTTTTTCTCCTTCATTTCAGTCTCCGTCGGAGCACCAACACTGATAACGGCGACACCCCCAATCAGTTTTGCCAGGCGTTCCTGAAGTTTTTCCCGGTCATAGTCACTGGTCGTCTCTTCGATTTGAGCCCTGATCTGTTTTACG